>OGUK01000246.1_pt1 | contig 50952 bp, 50 predicted proteins | sample 1553151 | NCBI WGS metagenome assembly OGUK01 (sample SAMEA2580208, study PRJEB22360) | human gut metagenome | biome: human gut; feature: human-associated habitat; material: faeces | place: Denmark | collected 2008/2010
AGGCCGTCCGCCGCCGGCGGCGCCGCCGCGTTTACCGTCGACGGCTCTCCGACGAACGCCTTCTCCGTGGTGGTTAAGTTCACCGCGCAAGGGCAGCTCAACACCGCCGCCTTTGTGTACTCTATCGACGGGGGAAACACCTTCACGGACGAGATCACCGTCCCCGTCAATGGCGAGTATGAGATCACCGGAACCGGCCTCAAGCTCAAGTTCACCGAGGCGACCGAGGAAGACCAGAAGCCGAGCTCGTTCCTTGTGAACGACTCCTACAGCTTCACCACCACCGCGCCCACCATGACGAACGGCGACGTCCTGGCGGCGTTCAAGAAGCTCCAGAAATTCGCCGAGGAGTATGAGTTCATCCACATCGTCGGCGAGAGTGACCTCGATCTCTGGCAGGCGGTGAGCGAGGCGCAAATCGAGCTCCGCGACGTCTACCACAAGCCCGTGTTCGTGGTATTCGAGGCCAAGTATCCCACGACCGGCGACGAGGAGGACGAGCCCGACATGATGGGCGGCGGGGATCTCACTGACTGGGCCCTCGAGATGGAGGCCAAGCGGAAGAAGGTCAAGAACTACGACATCCAGGTCGTCACCGCCTGGGGCCGTCTGGTCAAGCTGGACGGCTCGACCCAGATCACCAACCTCGCGGGCCTTGTGTGTGGCCTCTACGCAAAGGCAGCGGTGCAGGAGTCCATCGGCAAGACCAGGACGGAGGCGGGCTTCGGCATCCCGAAGACGAAGCTCCTCGAGCTGCTCCCCGCCGAGATGGACAACTCCATCATCGAGCTCCTGGATCTCGCGGGCTATCTGACGTTCCGGGAATACGACGGGCTCGACGACTTCTATGTCTACCATACGAAGATGATGAGCCCGGACGGGAGCGACTTCCGCTACGCCGAGGACGTCCGCGTCAAGAACAAGATCATCCGGGAGACCCGGAAGGAAGGGCTCCTCCTGCTGAACGATGACATCGACCTCGAGGACGTGCAGGGCGAGCTTGAGACCCGGGCGAAGTTCATGTTCATCCCCTTGCAGCGGATGATCGACGCGAAGGAGATCAGCTCCGCCGAGATCACCGTCCCGGAAGGACAGGCGGAGACCATCCTCGAGGACGAGACTATGCGGGTCAAGATCCGCTATGTCTCCCGGGGCTATATCCGCGAGGTCGAGGTCGACCTCGGCAGGGCACAGCCCAGCGAATAAGGGAAGGAGGTTAAAGAGTTATGTCCCTTAAAGTAAACGGTCAGACCTATAGCTGGGGCGACGTTGACGTCAAGATCCCGGGCCTCGTCCTGGTCGTGCAGGAAATCAGCTACGACGACGAGCAGGACATGGAAGAAAGCTACGGCAAGGGCAACCGTCCCCGGGGCTATGGCAAGGGCAACTATAAAGCGTCCGGTAAAATGTCTATGCTCCGGGATGACTACGACGACGTCCTTGCCTATTGCAAGGCGAAGGGCGTCCCCTTCTATGGCCTCGAGTGGCCTTCCGTGGTCGTCTCCTACGCCAACGAAGGCGAGCGCACCCGCATCGACGAGCTGAAGAAGGTCGTCCCGATCAAGCGCAGCCACAAGGCAGCACAGGGCGACAAGTCCCTCACCGTCGACATCGACCTCATGATCGTCGGCGGCATTGTGGAGGACGGCGTCGAGCCCACGAAGTAAAAACCATCTCAAGATAATCGAGAATAGGAGGACACGAAACCATGGAAGAAATCAAGAAAGACACCGCGCAGAAGTCCCAGACGGAGGAGCTCAAGGAGAAATACGGCAAGGTCTACCGCGTCGGCGCGACGATCGAGGTCGATGACGAGACCGAGAAGAATGTCGAGTTCTTCTTCAAGCGCCCCTCCACGGCGAGCTATGACAGATATGTTAAGACCACCGCCCAGGGCGCGACGAAGGCGCTCAAGGTGTTCCTCTTTGACAACGTGGTCGAGGAGAGCCGGGTGTCTCTCGAGGCGAACCTTGAGGAGTTCCCGGCCCTGGCGCTCTCCATCGGTGAGAAGCTGCTCGGGATGCTGGGCCTCTCCAAACAGACAAATTTGAAGATGCTCTAAAAGAGCAGCTCTCGGAGGTGAGGGGGAACGTGGTGGAGTCCGGTCTCCTGGAAATCTACCGCTTCCTCCCTCCGGCTCTTTTAGAGGACTTCGACATTGAGGAGATCGGCCTCGACGAGTTCCTCCGGTACGTCGCGAAAGCGAGGTACATCCAGGAGCTCGAGGAGAGGATCGTCGCCCAGGCGATCGCGGACGTGTTCGCGTCGGATTAGCCGGGCGGCATCGGTCGCCTCTTTTAAGAGCACAAGGTCGCCTCCATCGTTTTGTTAGGAGGTGAAAGGCAAAGCATGAGTTTAGAGTCCGTGTTCCGGCTGTCCCTCATAATGAACATGATCGACAACCTCACCGGGCCTATGGCCGGAGTCACATCAAGCGTCAACGGCACCGTCTCAAAGCTGCAAAAGGCAAACGCAGCGCTCGGCAATATGGCAAAGACGGGGGCCGTCATGCAGGAGGTCGGCTCGCAGATCACGGGGGCGGTGCTGTCCCCGGTCGAGGCTACATTTGAAACCCGGAGAGCGATCGGCGAGCTCGCCTCCCTGGGCGTGAAGGATCTCGGCGTCGTGGAAGACGCCGCCCGGCAGTTCTCCGACCAATGGGCCGGAACGACGAAGGCCGACTTCATCGCGGCAGCCTACGACATCAAGAGCGGCATCGCGACGCTCTCGGACGAGGGCGTCGCGGAGTTCACCAGTCTCGCGGGCCTAACGGCAAAGGCCACAAAGTCGACGGTCGGCGAGATGACGTCATTGTTTGCCACGGGCTACGGCATCTATAAGAACTACTACGACGACATGAGCGACATCGAGTTCGGCGAGATGTTCTCGGCGGGTATCGCGAAGTCGGTGCAGCAGTTCAAGACGACGGGCTCGGAAATGGCCTCGAGCATCGAGAGCCTGGGCGCGTCGGCAACAAACGCGAACGTCCCCCTCGAGGAGCAGCTCACCATCCTCGGTATGCTGCAAGGCACCATGAGCGGCTCGGAGGCGGGCACGAAGTACGCGGCGTTCCTGGGCGCGGCAGCGAAGGGCGGCGACGCCCTGGGCTTGTCGTTCCTGGACGCCAACAACCAACTAAAGAGTATGCCGGAGATCCTCGACCAGCTCCGGGGCAAATACGGCGAGACCATCGACGCGATGGAGAAGCAGGAGATCGCCGAAGCCTTCGGAACGGACGAGGCCGTCGACCTCATCGACCTGCTCTACAACAAGTGCGGAGACCTGCAAGGGAACATCCTCACCATGTACGACGCCCTCGGCTCCGGCACCGGCGTCGCCACGGAGATGGCGAACGCAATCAACGAAACGGAGCCCGAACGGTTTGAACGGCTCACGCAGCGCATCCAGAACGTGAAGGAGTCGATCGGGAATAGCTTACTCCCGACAATCAACGATCTCATGTCGACCGGCGAGCAGGTGCTCACGAAGGTCGGCTCGTGGGTCGAGGAGAACCAGGAGCTCGTCCGGGTCATCATGCTCGTCGTCCTGGCGATCGGCGGCTTCCTCACCATAGCGGGCACGGTCATCGCCGTCGTCTCCGGCGTGGGCTTGATTATCACGAAGGTAATCTCCGGGTTCAAGCTCCTCAAGGCCGGGTTCCTATTAGCGAAGGGAGCGCTCACGCCGCTCATATCGAGCGTGTGGAGCTTTACAGCGGCACTCCTGGCGAACCCTGTCACCTGGATCGTGATCGGCATCGTGACCCTCATCGCGGCCCTGGTGCTGCTCTACAACAAGTGCGAGTGGTTCCGAAACGCGGTCAACGCAATCATCGACTTTTTCAAGGAGAAGCTCGGCGCAGCTCTTGAGGTCGCGTCGGCGATCTTCTCCGGCATCGGCAACGTCATCGGCTCCGTCATGAACGCAGCGAAGGCGACGGTCTCCCAGAACCTCGACAACATGCGATCCGCATACGAGGCGCACGGCGGGGGAATCCGTGGTGCAGCAGCGGCAGCGGTCGAGGGCGTCAAGGGCATCTATACGGCGGGCTTTACCTTCCTGGATAATCTCACCGGCGGGCGGCTCTCGGCGATCCGTGACAAGTTTGTCGGCTTCGTGACGAACATAGCCTCGGGCGTGTCCGAACGGTTCACAGCCGTCAAGACGGCGTTCTCGAATGGAATCACCGCGATCAAGAACACGGTCACGGGAGCCGTGACGTGGTTCTTTGAGTCGGGCAAGCGCGTCGTCACCACATTCGCGAACGGTATCAAATCGGCGTTCACGGGCGCGGTCGACGCGGTAAAGGGCGGCTTGCAGCGCATCCGAAATATGCTCCCCTTCTCCGACGCGAAAGAAGGCCCTCTCTCGACGCTGACCCTCTCGGGACAACGCACGATGACAACCTACGCCCACGGCCTCGAGCTGGCGCAGGATGCACCCGCCCAGGCAATCGAGAAGGGGCTCGACGGCGCGAAGGCTACGCTCGAACGCGAGCCTGTCCAGAAGGTCGACCTCACAAGCGGAGGCGGCAAGAAGGAAGGCTCCGAGAGCGGAGGCTCCGGCGAGGGCAGCTCCGGCAAGCAAGTCATCATTCAAAAGCTGCTCATCCCGGTCGACCTCAAGAAGATCAAAGACCTCGAGCAGCTCCTCGCGATGCTCAAGGAGGTCGAGGACTACGCCGAGGCCAACGGCAGCGAGGAACCCGCAGACGATCAAGACGCCGAACCCGCACCGGCATAACAAGGAGGGAGAGACGACAATGATTTACACCGAAGACCAGATCGTCAAGGTGAACGGGGTCGTCCTCCCTGGCCTTGTTAAGAGTATCGAGGTCAAGGAGTCGGCCCAGATCGACGAGCAAGAGGTCGAGGGCAGCGCCACAAAGCCCAAACAGGCGACGGGCTACGAGGACGCGAAGGTCAATATCGAACTCATTCTCGACGACACACCAACGCAAACGAAGTACCAGCGGCTCGAGACGCTTCGGGCGATCTTCCGAACGCCCGGCCAGTCAGTCCCGAAGCCGCTCTCTATTGTCAGCGAAGACACGGCAGCGCACGGCGTCGACAAGGTTCTATTCAAGGGGCTCACTCACAAAATGGAGAACAAGAAGGAGCAGCTCACCGTCTCCCTTGAGTTCTGGGAGTACGTCCCGCAGACCATACAGACGACGAGCAGCTCGTCGGGATCTTCGTCCGGCGGCGGCTCCTCTGGCGGGAGCTCCGGCGGAACCCAGCAGCAAACGACCTTGTCTTCTGACTATCAAAAATACTTGCAGACGAGCCGAGGGAAGTCCCCAGCCGTCGACGATGCAAGCACGGCGGCAGCTCTCGACAAGGTCTCACAGATGCCATACTAACCCGAGAGGAGGAACAGGATGGAAACGCTCGAATTATTCTACCCTCAAATCGCGGCCCGCGCTGGCCCCTATACCTTCGACAAGGGCGTAGAGATCGAGGTCTACTCCTCGAAGTCTTCTTATTTTGATTGGGCGAAGATCCGCTTCACGGAGCAGTTTCAACCGAAGATCTCACTCGCCCGGAAAGACCCGGCAGCGATTGAGCTCGGGTATAACAATGTCTTTGAGGAGGTCTTCACCGGCTACGTCTCCAAGCCGTACAACGGAGGAGGCTTCACCGACGAAGTGACTCTCAAGGACGAGATGCTTCTCCTCGAGGAGACGCAGATCAACAACACATTCCTCGACACAACTCCGCAGGAGATGATCGCCTACTTTCTCGGGAAGGCCGGGCTCTCGAAGATGAAGCTCTCCTCCAAGGGATACCCGGAACGGAAACGGCTTCCCATTCGGCAGATGAACGTCATCGAGGCGATCAATGCCGTACATGCAGCATGGAACATCAAACAGCCGTTTTTCTTCTCTGGGGGCGTGTTCTATTGGGGAGAGAAGCCGGAGCAGGACAAGACCTACATCTTCGAGTATGGCGTCAACATCATCGCCCTCACCAGGAGCGGCGGCTCGTGGGAGCTCGAGACGGTCTCGGCCCCCTTTGTCCGACACTCCCACAAAATCAGTGTGAAGCACCCTAAAGTGAGCGGAGAGTTCGAGGTCTCGAAGGTCGTCTCGTCTACCAGCGAGAACGGCTTCATCCGCACGAAGATTTATTTCTAAGAAAGGAGGGGCGGGAAATGCTTGAGCAGATGATGAGGGCGGTCGCGAGGAAGATCATCGCGCAGGAGTACCCCCACGCAAAGAGCCCCGCCGTGGTCTACGCCACCGTCAGCAAGGCGACGCAGCTCGGCGAGACGTTCGATCTCGAGGATCTTGTCATTCATAACGACGAGACCGGGAGCAGCTTCAAGGGCCACATAACGGCGCATTGGAACGAATACACCCTCACCGTCGTCGATCGCTGGGGGAACGAGGACGAGAGCTTCCCTCCTCTCCCTGGCGTCAGATCCAAAGGACAATATAAGGCCGGGGCCTTCGTGGCCGTTGCGATGGCATACGGGGACAGCCCGGCGATCATTGGGGAGGTGCAGCTATGACAGGGTTACACGACACCGACATCCGACTCAATGATGAATGGGCCCTCACGCAAGCGGCAGACGGAGACGCGCCCCTCTGTTCGGGGCTTGAATGTCTCTATCAGAACATCATCCTCGAAGCGCTCACACAGCCCGGGGATCTCTTTTATGACGCTTCGTTCGGCTGGGGGCTATACGACTTCATTCAATCCGAAGACGACGATCTTGTGCGGCTTGAAATCGCGCAGCGGGCGCGGCTGGGCCTTCAAAAGCGGGAGGTCATCGTGCCCGAGAGCATAGAGATCGACGTCGGATTTTCGGACGACACCTTCCGGCTCCGCTGCTCCTTCCAGTTTGCGGACGAGGAGGAGCCCCGGGAGCTCAATGTCGTCATTAGTGCGGTCGGCGTGGAGGTGATAACAACATGATCGACAAAGCAATACTCGACGAAGTTCTCCCGGTTCCCGAGCTTGAAACGCTCAAAGAGGAGAAGATCGCCGAGCTGAAAGAAGAAGGCTTCGCAATCACGAACTTCCATTCGGGCGGCGTCTTCTATACGCTGCTCTTGATAGTCCTCCGCATTAAGATCGAGTTCACGGAGTTACTACGGGCCATTCTGAACAATATGACCCTCACACACTCCACCGGCGCATGGCTCGACATTAAGGCGGCAGACTACGGGAAGAAGCGCAAGAAGGCCCAGAAGGCGCAGGGCCTCGTCACACTATCCAGGACGAACGACCAGGGCGAGGCCGTGAAGATCGAGAAGGGCCACATCTTCAAGACGCAAAAGGACATCAACGGAGAGGAGCTTCGCTTCTTTGCCATAGAGGCGGCGGTTCTGCAAAAAGGGAGCCGGTCGGTGGATGTCCTGGTAGAAGCGGAGAAAGAGGGCTCTCGGTACAATGTGCCGGAAGGACAGATCACCCGGAGCCTCACGTTCCTCAATGGGATCGACGGCATCTCAAACGGCGAGGACTGGATCGTCCGGGAAGGAAGCGACACCGAGGACGACGAGGGACTCCGAACGCGGGCGCTCCGATCCTGGTCGGAGCTCGCGGCCCGGTCTATTGAGGACACATTCATCAATGCAGCGGAGGCCGTCCAGGGCGTCCTATTTGCACAGGCTGACTGTGACCACCCGAGAGGGCAAGGGACGGTCGACGTGATTGTAACAGGGACGGCGGGAGAAGCGACGGAAGGACTTCTCGACGAAGTTCGGGATGCCGTTGACAAGATTGCCGGGCCATACGATAATGTTCTTGTGAAGTCTTCTACAACGGTTTCCCAGGACATCGAGGTCACGGTCTCGACCTCTGACGTGTCGGAGGACGAGGACATCAAGAACAGGATCTCCGCGATCCTTGCCGAGCTGCTCGCCGTCCGAAAGGGCCGGAGGTTCAACGAGCTCCGGCGCTCCGACATCAACTTCGCAATCCGCAGCAACTACAGCGCCGCCACGAACGCGGAGATCATCACCCCCGCCGAGGACGTGGTGCTCGAGAAGGACAAGGTCATCACTCTCGGCTCCGTCTCTGTGACAGTGAGAAGGGAGTGATCGGATGAAACGGTTCGACACCTTCGGCGCGTATATGTTCGACCTTCTCTTTGCCCCGTTGAAACGAGGGAAGCGGGCGGCGAATCAGTTCTTCATCTTCTTCAAGGTCATCGGACGCATTTTCGACGGCATGAAGAAGGACGCCTTCCGGCTTCGGGATGAGCTCAATGTCGCGACCGCGAGCCCGGTCATGCTTCCGGTACACGGACAGGATCGGGACATGCCGAGGCTTGAGGGCGAGAGCATTGAAAACTATCGGGCCCGCCTATCCATGAAGGGGATCATCTCTGAATGGGGCGGAACAAAGAGCGGCATCCTCTATGCGTTGACCTCTCTCGGATACGAGCAGAGCACGATCGAGCCGTTCTCCTATCAAGACCCCGAGAGGTGGGCCGAGTTCATCGTATTCCTCAAGGGCTCGAAGCAAAGCGGCGTCAACAACCTCGCAGTCATTGACGCCGAGGTTCGGAAGGTCAAGGAAGGCAGCTCAAAACCTGCATACGGAGCGGAGTCCGGGGGAGGCATTGAGATCCACTCGAAGACCTTTTCCGGCTTCTCGAGGTATCCACGTTGCGGGGAAATTGTTTGCGGCGTCTGGCCCCGGGTGGTCAGTGTCGGGCACCTTCTGGCGTCCGAAGTTCACGCGAGCAGCTCTCCGGGCTCCGGCGAGGTCGAGTTCCCGAAGGTGGGAACGATCGCGGCCTCTGAAAAGTTCTATCAACCGTGCGCCTTTGTTATGTATGAGGGCCTCTCCTCTAATATGGAGGTGGGCTCGAAGGCAAGCACCGGCGCGAAGATCTACCCCGTTTGTTCTCCGGTGCTTCGCTGCTCCGGGGTGACATTTATGACGGAAGGAGGAGAAAACCATGCCGAAGACAATCACATCGGTCGGGATTGAGAAAATCGGGCGGCGCTTCGCCGACTCGATTGACCACGCGGCCTATACGCTGAACGGAGCGCCGAAGACGGTCGAGCCGTTCCGCAAGCTCGTCACGGCGGACACCGTGAAGATCTATATCTATTTCGACGACACCGTCACCGGAAACGTGGCGAACGTGCAGCTCGTAGACACGGACGGAGACATCGTCGCACAGTCCGACCGGGAGTTCGAGAAACCGCCGAGCAAGGGTCTTTATGTGGCCTTCAAATACACCATCATCGAAAAAGAAACGGAGGTACAGATCGAAAGTGAATAGCTATCAAAAAATCGGATGGCTCGACCACGTCGAAGATGTCGAGACGGGCGAGGTCATCCAGGAAGGAACGCCGGTTAGTCAGACGAACATGAACCACATGGACGACGGCATCTTCGAGAACCGCGAAGCCGTCATTCTCCACGAGGCCCAGATCGCCGACGCGCAGAAAGAGATCAAAGTGCTGAAAGACGCCACCCTCAACAACATGACGAACAACGTCTTTCTCATCAATTTTGACTCCGTGGACTCCGTCGCGATCACCTCCGGCATCTATGACCCCGTGGCGAGAAAGCTCTATGTATAGGGTCGCTTGCACCCTCAAAGAAACAAGCTGCATACTCGGGAACTTTTTCGGCGAGCTTTGCCCGGTATGTGAAAGGTGTCGAGAACTCTCGGACAACGAGCTCGTCCTTATGACCGCGAGCGGTCTCACTCTCGAAGGGAAGGACGTCCTTGTTATTGAGGGACACAGCTCCATCACAGGGGAGCCCGCAAAGGTAAAGCTCACCGACTACGGCTTCGAGTTCTTCGGGGACATCACCGAGATCGCCCGCATTAGAAATGCGAGGTGCTGCTACATTGGAACCGTCAATACTTCAAAAGAAGGCTGAAATCCTACTCGAACGGGATGTCTACCCCTTGCTCAAGAACTTCCCCCAGGCCGAAAAGTTTAGTTTGTCGCAGGAGATCAAGCAATCATGCTTCCGGCTGATCCGCGCGGCGGTCATGGCGAACAACCTCACCGTCGTCAAGAAGCGGCTCGAATGGCTGGACGAGGCGGACGCCGAGAAGACGCTCCTCCTCGTGCTGTTTGGAGTCGCCCGGACGCAGAAGTACATCACCGAGAAGAAAGTCCACGAGCTGCAAACGAAACTCAACGAGCTGGGGCGCATTATTGGAGGCTTGCAAAAGCACTTCATCAACAACCGATAAAAAAGTAAACCGCACCTACTTAGGGTTATCTCTGTATGGCGTCGAACCGCGCGAACCGTGGGTACAATTCGGCCCGCAACTGGAATTGGAACGACTCGTCCAATCGGAACGCGAACCTCGGTTTCCGCCCCGCCTTGTAGGTTATTACGTCATTCGCGGCTACGGCTTCGAGTGCGTGTCCTTGTTATACTTCAAGGGAGAGGTAATCCTTCGCCTTGTCTCTGACGGCGTAAAAACAGTGACGAACCTCCGGCCCGCCCTCTCGTATTGGGAGGCCGGGGCAAGTCTACAATGTGGGTATAAACCCGCGTCATAGGTGCCAAGCCGTTTCTGAAAAGGAAAGGATGCCACGATGACGAAATTCCCCTTATTTATTAAAACCGCGCAGAACATTAAACACCCGCCGATCCCACCGATCATGCCGCTTGCCACCTATGAGGAGGCGGTCGGCTACGAGAGGATAAAGGTCGGCTACAAGCAAGCCCTAAGAGGGCAAAGAAAGTACACCCGGGAGGCCGTCAAGTACGATCTTTTCCGGGAGAAGAACAACGTCGACCTCTGGCGCGAGCTCAAGAGCTCAAAGTACACGCCGGGCCCGTATCACTTCACCGTCATCACGGAGCCAAAGCGGAGAGACCTCTCCATCCCGAAGCTCCGCGACAAGGTGGTGCAGCTCGTCATCCACGAGGAGCTGCAAAACATGTTCCGGCCCGTGTTCATCAATGGCTCGTTTGCTTGCCAGTACGGGAGGGGCCCGATCCGCGCCGCCTTCAAAGTGCAGCACGACATGAGGGTCGCCCGTATGAAATGGGGCGACGACGTGGCCGTCATCAAGATCGACGCCCGGAAGTTCTTCTATTCCATCGACCGCGACCTGCTCAAGAAAATCCTTGCGAAGCGGTTCAAGAAGCTCAAGAAGAAGCACCCCGACATGTACGGGGATCTCCTTCGGTTTTACCGGCTTCTTTGCAAAGTGATTGACAGCTCACCGGAGGGCGAGAGAGGCATCCCGCTCGGGAATGTCAGCTCCCAGGACTTCGCGAACATCTACCTCAACGAGCTCGATCAATTTTGCGTCCGCTTCCTCGGCGCGAAGCTCTACACCCGGTACATGGACGACATTGTCATTATTGCACCGAGCAAGGAGATCGCCCGGGAGTGGCTGGCGAAGATCAAGGAGTTCCTCCGCGCGAGGTTACACCTTGACACCAACAAAAAGACAAAGGTTTTCTATATGCGGCAGGGCGTGAACGCCTACGGCTTCAAAATCAAGGCCACCCATTTAATGATCCGCACCGAGTCCAAGCGACGGGAGAAGCGGCGTATTAAAGCGATGGTTCGGAAGTTGAGGGAAGGCAAGATCACGCGGGCGGCGGTCGTCCAGGCGGTCAACTCGTGGCTCGGGTTCGCTCGGTGGGCCAGCGCCTACAACCTCGCGAAGAAGATATTCGCGCCCTACCGCTTCATTAAAACGGAAGGAGCGATCCCTTATGGCGCAATATCTCGGAACCGTCAAGCTCGGCGGCTTCTACAACAACGGCGCAATCCTCAAGCGGCCCACAAGGCCGTGGCGTAATGATACGACACCGTCCGGCGCGTCTGCTGCTGGCGACATCCCCTCGATGTCCGGCAGCATGGCGAACTATACCTTCGGGGACACCCCCAGCGCAGACGCGAACAAGCTCCAATGGGTCAAGATCAAGGACGGAGACAAGACCCTTCTCATTTGCGACCGCGTCATCCTGGTCAATGTCTCGTGGGACGATTTGAACGGGCAGGGCTACGTCACCGGCAAGACCGTCACCATCGACGGGGCAAAATACAAGTGCCGTCTTCTCACCGGCGGCAGCAATCGAAGGAATGGGGACTCCTACGCGGGAGGAACCCCGACCAACAACGAGTGGGACAGGTTCATCACCCGCGAGGAGGTCATCTCCGGCCTCCCTGCTCCGGTTTCCTCTGACCTGGACAGCAGCACCAACTCGACCGACCTCAACAGTGCCCATAACAAGTTTTGGAACTGGTTCTATGTGTACTCCTGGTGTCAAGAGACCTACGCGGAGGGGGCGTCGGACCGCGCGTTCCGTGGGTTCAATTCGGCCCGCAGCTGGTTTTGGAACGTCTCGTCCTATCGGTACGCGAGCCTCGGTTTCCGCCCCGTCCTTGAAATTCTGAACACTGACCCCCTGATCTCTGACAGTGACCGCAATCTCGGAGATAAGAACCAGAACTTCACGATCGAGTACACGGTCGACGACGCCGACTCCGGCGACGTCCTCGCGGCGACGGAGTCGATTGATGGGCGAACGACGAAGTCGTTCGCCCCGACGCGAAAAGCAAAAAACACCATCTCGATCAACATCCGAGAGCACTCCCTCGGGAGCCACACGGTCAAGGTCGTCGTAACGGACGGCCAGGGCGGAACCGCTACTCGGACATGGACATTCACCCGAGTCAACTCCGCCCCGACCATTTCCGGCTCGGACACCAACCTCGGAGACAAGAACATCGGCTTCACCTACAACTACACCGTCGACGACGCGGACGGCGACGAAGTCACGGTCGTCGAAAAGCTGAACGACGAGGTTCTCCGCACCGTCAACAATGCCCCGAAGGGTGAGCAGCTCTCCGTCTCTATCACTTCGGAAAAGCTCTACGCGCTGGGCCTCAATACGGTCAACAATCTCGTCATCTCGGCCAGCGACGGCCAGGGCGGCACAACCTACCGCCGCCTCACCTTCAAGCGGACGAACTCGGCCCCGGCTATCTCTGGACAGGACGAAGATCTCGGCCAGCAGACGGGCAGCTTCGCCGAGAAGTACACCGTCACCGACGTCGAGGGCGACAACGTGGTCGTCACCGAGTTCATCGACGACAAGAAGATCCGCAGCTATCAAGCGACGCTCGGCCAGGAGGAGACGATCGAGCTCTCCCGCGAGAATTGGCTCACCCTCACGAACGGGGCGCACCAGCTCCGCGTCGAGGCCGTGGACGGCAACTTCGCGACGAGCGTGAGGGTTTGGAACTTCTCCAAGAAGGAGACGGTCATCGCCTTCCAGTTCGCCAAGCCGGAGGAAACCGACGCCCGGGCGACGAAGATCCTCATCACTCCCACATGGCACATTGAAGGATCGGTCGCTAAGGTCGAGGCGTGTAACAATGCCTTCGACGACTCCCCGGCCTGGGAGGACATCACGGCACAGGTCGCGATCAATCGGGTCTACAACTTCCTCAACGAGTCCAAGACCGCCGAAAAGTGGGGCGTGAATGTCCGCTTCACTATCACGAAGAACGAGGGCTATGAGGAGGAGGTTTCGATCTCTGGGTTTGGAGGTGCTTACGAATGATGCAGTATTTGACACCCAAAACGTCCATCAAGGGCATAAACGAGGCGGCGTTGCGTAGCAGCTCCGCCCAGGCGGTCGCCGAGATCATGTTCGTCAAGATGGCCCAGGAGCAGCAGCTCGACGACACCACCGTCGCGGAGTTCCCCGAGCTCTTTGTCCAGTGGGACGAGAATTGGAGGGGGAAGGCGGGCGACATTGTTCGGGATGAGGGGCAGCTCTACCGCTCCATCCATGACGTCACCGACGCCGGGCAGAACCGAAAGCCCTCGGAGAACCCTTCCATGTGGACACGGATCGGGAACCCCCTCGAGGAGTTCCCCGAGTGGATACAGCCCCTCGGAGCGCATGACGCATACAGCAAGGGCGCGAAGGTATCGCACAACGGCAAGAAGTGGACGTCCGACTCTGACGGCAACGTGTGGGAGCCTGGGGTCTACGGGTGGACGGAGTACGTCGAGCCCGCAGCGGCCAGTGAAGCCGCCCAGGAGCCCGCAGGAGACCCGGACGGAGAGCCGGGAGAGTAACTTCACCAGGAGGGCGAAAAGGCAAAGAGAGGGGCGGCAAAAGCCGCCCCTCTCGGAGTCTAAAAAGCCCGCCCTCTTGCGTGGGTCGCCCCGCCGTTTTTGGGGCGGCTGACGCAAGCGAGCGGGCCTCGGAAATGTTTCTAAGAACAGGCGCTTTTTTCTCAAGTATCCTGTCCGAGTTTCTCAAAAATCTTGTCGCGCTACACTTCCATTCTATAAGTTCCTCCTACATCGACATCAAAAGATCATCCAGTTCACGTTGAACTTCATTTCTGCTTGGAATTGCACCAATCATGGGATTTTCTACGACTTGGCCAGATTCCATCACATCACGGGCCGTAATGCTCTGAACCCACTTATGCCGATACAGCCGGCATTCCAGGTTCATCGAGTATCCATCAGCCTGTTCATAATGATTTTTCCCAATCAAAATCCGAGACTCATCCAACTCAAAGAGCAGGAATTTTGCGTTTTCCCGTTTCTGGCAGATACCACGGCACTGATAGCGGCAATTCCTTTTCCAGTTCAATGTTTGGAAGACCAGTCCAGAAAATGCTCTGGCTGAAAAAGCACTATGAACGTCATTGTCATCTCTCCAGCGCATCGTCGTTGAAAAGCCGTGATTGCTCTTTCGCAAAATCACGACCTGCAGAATCGGATGATAGAGCAGTTCCACATACTCGCAGTCGTCCAACCGGCTATGGCAGGCCTTGCTGAAACGGATTCCATTTTTAGAAGTCGTCATAACCGGGCTGCTCTGGTTGATAAAGCAAGTGCCTGAAATCGTCATATATTCCGATCGAAGGGGCTTTTCCAGTTTTGTTCCAGCCCTCATCTCTGCTATATCGTTCAGTTTCATCACCTCTTCCGGCAAATAGGTGCTCAGGCAAAGGCTGCGGATGCTTTCAACACTGATGCCGCTCCAATTCGGATGGATGCCAACAAAGCCTTTCAATGTTCCCTGCTGGATCACCACAATATCCTGCACACCGCACTTCTTCCTGCTGGATGCCACCAGATGTGCAGCCCGTGCAATTTCCGGCGAAACGATTGCTTCATGGTGTTCCGGAACATAGGCAGAGCAGCGATTTCCGTTATTCTTTGTGACCTTGCCCAACTTGTAGTCCACCACAATGCTCTTCCGAGCTTCCAGATCACCCCAGCGACGTTCGTTTTTCATGATGTTAGCCACCATCATGCCATTCCACTCCTGCCTGCCGCGCAGGGTGCTGCGCTTCTTCTGTGTCAGAATCATTGCAATCTGTTCGTAATCATAGCCCTGAATAAATGCCAGAAAGATAAAACGTACCGTCTTTGCTTCTTCCGGCTCAATTACCAACTGTCCATCTTTGGTATGCCGATACCCCATCAGGTCGGCCACCGGGTACTGGCCTGTCATAATGCGCTGGTCATACGAAAGGATCATGCGGCGGCTCTTATTGCCCGATTCCCAGTCCGCCAGAAGCGCCTGAATGTCAAGGCTGTATTGGCTACTTGGATTCAGCGTGTAGATATTCTCTGTTTCAAAGTACACACCGATGGGATGTGCAGGATGCATAGTTTTCAAAGCTGCGATCTGTGTCATGCAATCCGAAAAATTCCGGGCAAAACGTGAAATGCTGGCACAGATAATCAAATCCATCTTCTGGTCTTTGGCATCCCGCATCATGCGCTTAAACGCATCCCGTTTCCGCAGTGAAGTACCCGATTTTCCTTCATCGCTGTAAATATCCTGCAAATTCCAGTTTTCCGTTTCTGCAATCTTTTTGGTGTAATATAGAGTCTGGTTTTCAATGGAAGAAATCTGTTCTTCGCTGGAAGTGCTGACACGGGCATAAACGGCTACACGCTTCAGGTCGCTGTCGTAAATCGACGGTGTCGGTTTCGCCGGACGAAAGTAGTCTTTTGCCGTTTTCTGGCCCTGTTCTGCCTGCTTATGGATTCTGTCACGAATCTCTGCTTTTCGCCTTTCAGATTCCAGATGTCGGCTCTGCCAATCCGCTCCACTCGGCAGCACTTCAAGGTTTTCTACCGAAATACACTCTACGTCTTTTGGATTATACTGTCCTTCCACGTTCATTTTTCTTCAGCCTTTGTCATTTCATGTTCCAGTCGGATTCTCCACTCAAGATAATCTTTCCTTCGGATCGATGTATATTTTTCAGCCAAATCTTTCAGGCTCTGCCGCTGGTTATCAAAGTCAAGAATGGTGTCGATTCTCTGGTCATCATCGTCTGTAACAATGTCCACTCGCATCGGTAAGTCAAACAGATATTTCAACAGAAAACAGAAATCACAGGTATTTGCTGCAATATAGGCCCTTGTCTGTGAAAAAATCAGATTGACGGCACCCTTTTTGCAATCTTTGAGCAGATGCACCATTTCCGGGCGTTTGTAAATTTCCTTATTCCCTGTGATGTCAATATAGACACCAACCAGCCTTTTATCCGCATCATCCCTAAACTTTTCAGCATAGTAGGAACTGTGATAGGCTACTGCTGCATCCTTAGAGCGTTCCCACAGTTTTGCAAGTTTCACATAGCCGCCAACCTTATACTTGCGATCCATTCATAGCACCTTCTTCCGGCTGAACGCTCCAATACCATTTCCGCTTTTTCTGATAGCAGTGGATTCCCATTTCTGTTTTTACCATCCGTGCAACTCGTTTGCTGACCCCCTCATTGTCCAGACGGCAATAAATTTCATTCGCACTCATATCGCCTTTTTCAAGGAAATGCTTGATCCAGTAGGCAGCTTTCTGTTGCTCTGTATCAAATTTAGGTTCGGCGTCCGGCTGTTGTTTTTCAAAGAGCTGTGGCCTGCATTCCACCCATCGAAAGCCCTTGTCGGCAGAAATGGAAAAGCGGATGTCTTCTGCCGTAGGCGCAAGACTGTTTTTGATTTGATGTACGATTCTTATATCAGGATTCTCGGTATCTCGCTCCACCTGCAGGACGCTTCGTGCTGCTGCCACAACATCAATACTGCCAAGACTGCGGTACAACCCTTTGGAGCCTTCTTTTTTGTTGAGGTGTCCAATCAGAACGATAGCGCAGTCGTAACCAGCAGCCCACATTCCAAGGCGGCGCATGAGTTTCCGCGCTCTGCCTGCGATTTGCAAATCCGAATCGCTGCCAAGATAAGCCTGAATCGGATCGATCACGACCAATCGAGGCCGAAATTCAATGATTGCCTGACGGATGCGCTCATCGTCCAATGTGAGGCCGTTATAAACCTCTTCATTGATGAAAGCAATCTTCCTGCAGTCTGCCCCGCAGCGTTCCAGACGGGGCTTTATCGTATCCGAAACGCCATCCTCGGAGCACTGATAAATCACTTTTTGCGGCACGCCGATCTTACAGCCATCCGGGGTCTTACCACCCGTTGAAAGTTCTGCAATCAGATTCATCATCATAGTGGATTTTCCATCGCCGGGATCACCCTGCAGCAGTGTAATTTTTCCGATTGCAATAAAGGGATACCACAGCCACCGTACATCCGTTGACTGAACTTCGCTATACAGTGTCAGCAGCCGTTCCATTTCGTTTTCCCCACTTTATTTTCGCAGCTTGATTTCATGCTTTTATTATACTCTTTTCAGATGATTTTTTCTGTAAACCACCTGTTTACACGTGCTCCAGAATGTAAACAGGTGGTTTACATTTTGCTTTCAGAATACACGATTGATGAGGGTGAACACTTATGTACTCTGAACTCTTTATTCTCTTCTTGTTATTACGACTAAAAGCGTAAATAATGGTAATGTCTTATGCGGGCGTAAGAAAGGAATGTTTTCTATGTCCGTTAATCGCATTGCTTTAGGTAAACGAATCAGTTTTTATCGTTTAAAGTTCAGCATGACTCAGGAAAAGCTTGCCGATTTGACCAACTGTAGTCGTGAATATATTGCCTATCTTGAAAACGGAGTCAAGACCCCCAGTTTGCCAATCTTGGTTGATCTCGCCAATGCTCTACATATTTCTGTCGATGCGTTACTGGTTGACAGCCTCGATTATTCTCTTTCTTCCTCTGATTCCGATTTACATCGCCTCTTATTAGACTGCAACGAAACTGAGCAGGAAATCATTATCCGCACGGCGAGGGAGTTAAAGGCCACTCTTGTCAGCCTTGGAATTTAACATCCATCCGTATTAAAATCACAAAATAAAAAGGCCCGCATAAGCCGCAGACGCACCCTCGAATCATCTTGGGTGCTGTCTGTGGTTTATGCGGGCTTGACTAATTTCATTTCAGAGATGTTACGTATACTCCTTTTACAATTTCTCTTACCTCTATACCGTCTTGTTCATCTTCAATCAAAATATTGATTTTTTCTCTACTTTTCCTTGTTATACGGTTGTCAAGTAGGAAAAAAAAAAAAATAAGCCCTACAAGGCTTCAATCGGTTTTCAAACCAACTTGAGCCTTGTCGGGCTTATCTGCTTTACTCTATATTTTCAAATTTTAGTCTGACGGTATCCAACTATTTTCCGCCGCCCTCTTAAATCAAAACCGCTCTGCTATCGTCTACATAAGGTTTTAACTTTTCAACCAACTCATATACCTCTTCCAACAAACTTATTCATAACATCCTTACCCAAATACTCCTTACTCCTTGCATCCCGCATCTGCTGATTGGCAATCAGTTCCCCAGTATTAAGATCATACTTTCTTACGCGATTATTATATACAAAGATAATATCATCTTCATTAAGAAATATGTGTCTAAGTCTTCGGTTTATAAGGCTCTGATGCAAAAAACTTTCTAATACGCTGACAAACGTCCACCCCTTTGCTTGTCGCTTGAAGAAGATTATGTTTCTATCTAAATCATCCATTACAACAAAAATACAATGCTCATAAATTACTATACTCTTTGCATAATTCGAAAGGATAATTTCATACGAATCACCAATCATCAAATCATACATTTGTCTTATCGTAACAGTGATCTCATCCTCTTGAAAAATTCTCGGTTTCAATGCCCTTTGAGATTCCTTTCCGTTGCCAACTTTTTTGGGTTTCGTCCAAATGCTGTCTGTCCGAAAGATATCGTAATTCTTTATGTTCAAACTTTTTACCAACTCAGCCATATTTCGGAGATCATTTAGGCCATAAATTCCAAAATACCAATGTGCATTCGATGCTTTTTTATTCACTTCAATAAAATAATCCCAATCAACTAGTGAGATTGAATGCCCAATCACAACAATCTGTTCAGTGCACGCCAATCCATCAAAAAAAGCCTGATTGTTTTTAATAATTTCTTGACTGTCCTTGGTTAAACCCTTATCATACTGTCCGATCAAGTCAAACACATTGTCCTGTGCTATATCAATCATAGCCTGACGATAATTTTGCGGCTTCCTATTTTTCTGATGAAAATTCCCTGCCGCTCCTGGCTTATGTCCAAGAATCAATTTTTTCTTCTTTTTTCTGCTCCCATGGATGTAACAGACTTCTTTTACACCATACAGCGTTTCAATAAATTCTGTATAGTTAAAATCAAGGACCTTTCCCTGTGGATGAATAAGTCCATTCAGTGGTCGATCATCAGTTCCAATCTCAAGGCGCTCAATCCATCTACGAAAGGTCGGCTGAAGGTTATTTACTAAATTGGCCATTGGTGCCGCTGCAGCTTCCACAGCCATATAGAACTCCGCAGCGCCACTATCCTCATCACCATAAACCCCAAAATCGTTAAGCCACATATCGATGATATTCCTGCTCCCCATCAAATTGAGATTCAAAGTACCAAGTGCGTTTTCAAAGTCCGCCCATATGTCTTCGGCTGTTAATGCTGTTTCAAGACTATATCGAAGACTATTATTCTTGCCAAGACTATCACGAAAGTTATAGTAGCTTGAGGGTACTCTATGCATCAAATCAAAGCCATTCCCTATAATATAAAGTGTATGTGCGGAAGGATTTACACTTTCCATCAAGATTGGTTTATATGTTTGCACTTTTGCCTCAAATAATTTTCGCTCCTGTTCTTTCTGTTCTTGCCATTTTAAGTTTTCAGCTCGTTCCCGAATTTTTTCCTGCTTCTCATACCACTTTTTGTTGCAAATACGGCAGTATGAATTATCAGCTTCACTCAGAAATTGTTTTCCACAAGTTTTACAAATCTTTACTTCCATAGTTTAGACTGGCGTAATTCGCCCTAACCCCCAATGTTTTCGTTCGTATTCATCAATAATCTTCAATTCTTCGCCAAGTTAATAGGCTCTCCATTATTTTTATGATACCATGAATTTAACGTTCTTACAAGGCAATTTCATTCTGCCTTCCCTATGTTGCTTATGTCTTGCTTTTCTTTTACACTAACCATAACAAAAGAGTTAAAAGCTACTCTTGTCAGCCTTGGAATTTAACATTCATCTGTATTAAAATCACAAATTAAAAAGCTCGCATACGCTACAAACGTACCCTCGAACAAGCTTGAGTACTGTCTGTAGTTTATGCGAGCTTCACTTTATAACTCTTTAAGATTAAGGACAACTTATTTTTTCTTTACCATGCAGCGTTTCTTAAAGAACGAAATACCGTAGCAAAGAATTTGATCGTAGTCGTCCTCATATTCCTTCGCGTACATCCGATTATCAATTTGCCGCAGAGCCATATCGCATTCGCTCTCCAGATTTTCCAGTACTTTCGTGTACTTTGCTTCAAAGATTGCAACGCGGGCATTAACGGAATCGTAAACGACTACATCGCTTCGGCCTTCTCCATGCTCCTTGTTGGAGTCCACCATATATCCAGCACCTGTAAAAATGCCTGCAAGGAAAGCGTGGTAGAAGTCTTCCCTATAATCATGATAGCTGATAGTACGCCGGAGCAGTGCATTCATCTCTCTTGTAATGCCATCGCCATCACCTTTCCAGACCGCATCAAATAAAACGTTTCGATTCCACTTCTTCGTACTGTCATCAAACCATTTGATAACTGTCGTTTCAAAAATCTCTTTGATTTCTGCATTCGGGATCATCAGAGCAACCATCCCGTCCGGCAGTTCACCCTTATAATCCTCTTCACGTGCCTTGGTCAAATACCCTGTCAGATACAGCATACTCCAGAGGTTATCTTCCGAGGAGTGTAGATAATTATAGGTCAGGTTTTCATCCACACGCTGAACGATGCAGCCACCAGCCATCAGGGTTTCAAGTTTATTTGTGATTGTACTCCCCGCATAGTCAATAAAGGAACGGATGATTGCATTGTCGCTGGTGTTCTTCCAGTAGCTGATAGGCTTAGCTTTCGGGTTGCGCTGCAGTTCCAGCAAATAATTCATTACATCCCACGGGCAGTAAACATCAAAGTCACCGAAATGGTATCCATCATACCATTTCTTGATATTGTCAGCCTGTTCCGTCAGGTCAACATCCTTTAGCAGTTGGTCAACCTCACTCTGTACAAATCCGAAATACTCGTTCAAACGAGAATTTGTGATAGTATCCGATACAAAATTATTTGTTCCCGTAAAAATGCTTTCTTTCGCAATCTTTAAGCAGCCCGTAACAACTGCAAACTGAAGTGCCTGATTGTCTTTTAGGGCCTGCATCAAGCCTTTCATAACATCGAGCATTTCATTATAATAACCGTTGTTATTCGCTTTTGCTACAGGGACATCATACTCGTCTATAAGAAGAATTACAGGCTTTGCATAATAGCTCTGCATCATCGTTGTCAAAAGCATAAGGCTGCTCTTAACTTCTTTTATAGAACCATTGCCATGTGCAAGATGCTCAAACGCTGTTTTTTGGAATTCTGTAGCACTTTTACTATCTAGCAAATAAAGATGTTTGTTGTACAAATCCGCTATCACCATTGTGAGCATATCGTATGCCCCAGTGAAATCCAGACCGTCTACCTGTCGAAATGAAACAAAGACTGTAGGATACTGATTCATCCACTCATCACATAATGCCTGATGCTCTGCAATTTCCAGCCCATCAAACAGTTCTTTGCTGTCTTTACGGATGTCAAAGAAGCTTTCTAACATACTCATGCCAAGCGTCTTACCGAAACGCCGTGGTCGAGTGATAAGTGTCACTTCTGCTTTTTCGTCCAAAATTTCCGTAATCAGGCCAGATTTGTCAATATAATAAAACCCACCGTTCCGAATCTTCTCAAAGTCCGAAATACCAACTGGGATGTTCAATTTTTTCATCTCTGCTGCTCCTTTCGCGTAGCCACACACAGACTTTTTATTGCTTCTATGATACCATGAATCTCATGTTCTTACAAGAAAAACTCTGCTTACTGCATTGATTCTGGCTACGACTCATTCGGCATAGTCTGCCAACACATTTTCAAATGTAAAATGGATTTTCACACGTTCATCGTTGAAAACCTCAATGCGGTCAATAAAGGTTTCCACCACATTCTGTGACAAATGCATCACATCGCCTGCTTCTCCCACCGTATTCATCATGGCTTGCAAATTATCCGTATCCTTTTTCACAGGCAGGAAAATTTGATTTTTCTCGGTACGAAGTCGTTGAATCTGCCCCATTCTTTCATCTTCCTGTGCTCTGTAGGCATCTCTTTGTCGGATGAATTCTTCCTTGCTCATGTTTCCGTCGGCATACTGCTCATACAGTGCAACGCGCTGTTTTACGATTTCTGCCTTTTCTGCACTCAGCTTTTCTTCCTGCCGTTCCAGTGCGGAAAAGCAGATCAACGCTTTGCGTTCCCGTTCGTGCAGAATTTCCAGTATATGCTCCGCCTGTTTTATTTGCGCTGTCAGTGCATTTCGGACAATCTCTTCCAGCAGTTCCTCAGCGATCGGGATTCGCTTGCAGGGACTGTCCACCGCTGTGGCCGAAAATCTGCAGTTAAAAGAGGGGCCAAGTTTCTTGAGAACACGATATTTCATCAGCTTCTGGCAGTAGCCGCAGTAGACCTTGCCTTTCAAGGGATACTGGTGTTTTGTGTAGTTCCCGGCCGGGTGCTTCCCATGCTGCAGCATAATGACCATTTGTGCCTGTTCAAATTCCTCCGGGGTCACAATGGCGGCATGGCTGTCCTCAATACGTACCTGCTGTTCCAAAGGAGCGCGCAGAACCCGATGCTTACAGGGAACCGGCATAATGAATTTCGCGCCCACATAGGTTCCCTTATACTTCTCATTTTTCAGAACATGGTAAACCGTTCCACTTGTCCAATGGCTGCGCTGCAGATCCCATGCTTTCTGCTCACTGTACACATGGTTTTCCGCCACATGATATGCTGCCGGGGTCGGGATCTGCTTTTCATTCAGGATTTTGGCGATGCTCCCCGTTCTGTTGCCCTGCAATGCCAGTTCAAAGATCAGGCGCACATACTGGCTGGCTACCGGGTCGAGGATCAGCTTATGGCAATCGTTCGGGTCCGGCAGGAATCCAAACGGGCGGTATCCTCCGAGATACATTCCTTTTTTCTGCATCACATGGTCTGCTGCTGCGATTTTAGCGGAGAGGTCCCGGCTGTAGGATGCGTTGATGATGTTCTTAATGGCTACTTCCAGTCCACATACATCGTTTCTGATCTGCATTCCACTGTCGTAACCATCGTTGACGGAGATGAAGCGAACGCCCAGCAACGGGAAGATTCGCTCCATATAATCGCCTGCTTCAATATAGTCACGGGCGAACCGGGAAAAGTCCTTTACGATAATCGTTTTCACCTTTCCGTCCTGTGCATCTTGAATTAGCCACTGAAACGCAGGACGGCTTGTAGATGTGCCGGAGTAGCCATCGTCCACGTACTCCTGACGCAGCTCTGTTGCCAGTTCGGGGCGGGCCATGATGTACCCCTCTACCAGTCCGCGCTGGCCCTGAATGCTGTTGCTCTCGGTCTTATCTGTTCCCACATCCTCGTCCGCAAGGGAAAGTCGGTAATAGGTTCCAATCATCTGCTGCTCACCGCCCTTCAAACGGATAGATCAATTCTGCCTTTACAATTTCCGCAGCACGATTTTCCAGATTATTCATACGGCGTACCCATTCCATCTGGTTCTCTTCTTTCAGTTTTTCTGAAGTTTCCTCACGCTGACTCATCTGCTCGATCAAGACCTTATACCGCTCTGCAGCCTGCTCTTCCACATTTGCCAAAACAGTATCCAGCTTTCCACTCAGCAGCAGGCTCTGATAATAGGCTGGTTTTCGCAGTTTCAGGTACGCCTTGTGCAGCATCCCCCAGCGGCCAATCGGACGGGTCCGTGGCAGTTTCAAGGCTGGCAAATAATAATCACCCACCAAAACATATTCCATTCCTGTCCGGACATCATAGATTTTTTCTTTCATTGTCTGTCCTCCTTTTTCGTTAGAACACAAATTCCGTGTAAGTATTTTTCTTGTGATCCACTTCAATATTTTTTACATACTGCTGCAGATTATCTGCCGTTAAAAGGACCTCTGTGCTGCCTGCGATTTGCTTTTTCTGCTGCAATTCTTCTTGAACAACGACCAGTTCTTTCTCGTTTTCAGCTTTTGTCTGTCTGAATGCCTCAATTTCATTCTCTGCATCCTGCTTCAATTTCAAGAACTTTTCTTTTGAAATTTTTCCAAGGACATACTGCTCGTAGCCGCTGCGCTTCTGTGATTCCAGTCGAACGATATTGCCTGACGCCCGTTCAATTTCACGTTTTGTAGCTATTTCTTTTGATTGGAGTTTGCTTTTTCCAGAGCTTTTCCGTACCAGCTTCTGCAAATCACGGTGTTCTTCCATCCGCTGGTGCAACTCCTTGTTAATGCCGTTCCAGAGGTCTTTCTCTGAGATGGAAACATGGCAAAATTTACAGTAAAAATACAGCGAGCCATCCCTTTGCCAATGGCAAACCAGCTTTTTTCCGCACTCTTTGCAAAATATCCGGCCTTTGAAGATGTTCGGATTGTTCTTTCTGCGCTGTTTGCACCATGTTTTCCGTTCCTCCCTGACCGCTTGCTCAGCTTCCCGCAACGCGGAAACTTCATCAAACAGTTCCCAGCTGATAATCGCCGGGTGGCTGTCCGGCACCATGCGCCAGCTTTCCCGTGGATTCTGCCCGATTTTCCGATTCGCTTCATCGTAGGCGATGCGGTTATAGACCATTGTTCCTGTGTAGATTGGATTTTCCAGCACCTTTGTCACGAAAACGGTCTGCCATGCAGAGTCCTTTACCCGCGAGGTATTTTTCAGGTATCCCAGCTGACAGCGGCGTGTAAAAGGTGTTGGGATACCCTGCGCAGACAGCTTCTTTGCAATCTCGCGCTCTTTCCTGCCGGATTTTTTCCAGAGAAAAATCTGCATCACCACATCACTGACTTCCTCATCAAGAATCAAATGATTCTTCTGATCCTTTTTGTAGCCGAATGGAACCAGCGTATAGATTTCTCCCCGTGCTTCCTTGGAGCGAAAGCACGACTGAATCTTCTGGGATAGGTCTTTCGAGTACATCTCATTGATCATGCCCTTGATCGGCACCAGCATCCCGTCCCTGTTCTGGCTGTTCAGACTGTCATAATTATCATTGATGGCGATAAATCTTACGCCGAACAGCGGAAACACCTGTTCCAGATACTGGCCTGTTTCCACGAAATTGCGGCCCAATCGCGAGAAGTCCTTTACCACGATGCAGTTGATTTTCCGCTCCTGCAACGCTTTCAGCAACCGTTCAAATTCCGGGCGATCAAAGTTCATCCCTGTACACCGCTTGTCCGCAAATACATCCAGCAGCATCAAATCATCCCGGTGGTTGATATACTCCTTGATGTAAGAAATCTGCACTTCCAGCGATTCCGTATCCCGAAGTACATCATCGAAATCAGACAATCGTGCGTAAATTGCGGTTTTCCAGATACGGTGCGGTGCGTTTTCCGCTTCCCGCTGCGCCGCACTTACCTTCTTGCTTACTCTTGCCATAAGTCACAGCCCCCTTTTAAGCAGACACTTCACGCTGCCCCATCTGCTTTTGATGCAGTTCTTCCAGCAGGTCCGCAATTTCATCCTGGAATCGGAACGTAATTTCTACCCGATTGCCCTCATACACTTCGATTTTCTCAATCAGTTCCACGACCATCGGACGGGTGATTTCTTCCAATTTCCGATACTTACGGTACACATCCAGAAACGGATAAGCATTCGGGGCAGTCTGTAGGTTTTGCCGTTCTGCTTCCAGTTCTGTGATTTTGCGGTTATACTCTTCAATCCGCTTGCTGTACAGTTCGTTGTAGTTCAGAAAATCCTCCCGTGTGAGGATTTCGTCTGCATAATCCCCGTACAGCTTTTCCTTAATTCCCTGTGTATGGGCCTTTTCTGCAGTCAGCTGCCGAATCTGCCGTTCAATGCGCCGCACACGGTAGGGTTCCTGCTGGGCCTGCCGGATGCTTTCCACAAATTCCGCTTCCTCCATCACAATCTGGATTTGCATCTGAAGCGCGTTCCGCACGACGTTATAGAGTTTTTCATCCCGCAGATTATGGCTCGTGCAACTGCCTTTGTTCTGTTTGCTGCCGGAGCACTGATAATAGATGTACCGCTTTCCTTTATAGCTGGCCGACCTGCGTACCAGCCGGCTGCCGCAGTCCCCACAGTAAAGAAATCCTGCAAACAGGGCCACCGTTTCGGCATCGTTCGGTCTGCGAGTTTCGGTTTCCAGAATCCGCTGCACCAGTTCAAACTGCTCTGCCGAAATGATTGCTTCATGGGTATTGTCCACGATTGTCCAGTCCCGCATCGGCACATTCATTTTCTTTTTGGAGCGATAGTCCAGTCTCCTTGTCTTTCCCTGCACCAGTTTTCCGATATAGACCTCGTTGTGCAGAATGCGGTCCACCGCCTTGGCAGACCACGGCGGCTCATCGCTCTTGCGGAAGTGCAGGCTCAGCTTTGCACCGCTCTGTAGCTTTCGCGTAGCTGGGGACGGTACCTTTCTTGCATTCAACCGGTCTGCGATGCCCTGATTGCTCATACCGCTGATCTTCCAGCGAAAAACACTTTGTACATTTTCTGCTGCCAGTTCGTCTACGATCAGCTTGGTATGATTGCTGGGGTCCTTCTGGTATCCATAGGTTGCAAAACTTCCCACAAAATCGCCGCGTTTCCGCTTGACCGCAAGCTGGCTCTTGATCTTGACGGAAATATCCCGGCAGTAGGCATCGTTGAGCAAATTCCGCATCGGGACCATGATGGAATCGCTGGTCTTCCACGCAGATTGACTGTCATAGTTGTCTGTCACAGCAATCAGCCGGACTCGCATGACCGGGAAAATACGTTCCAGATAACGTCCCACTTCAATATAGTTTCGCCCGAATCGGGACAGATCTTTCACCAGAACACAGTTGATGGTCCCCTGCTCCAGTTCCCTGAACAGGTTTTGGAACGCAGGCCGTTCAAAGTTCGAGCCGGAGTAACCATCATCCACAAACTCGTCCACAATGCACAGTTCCGGGTGGTCTGCGGCATAGGCTTCCAGCAGGGTGCGCTGGTTTGCAACGCTGTCGCTCTCTGTCTTATCACCATCCTCACGGGACAGGCGCAGATATAATGCTGTGCGGTATCTTGTTTGCTGTGTTTTCTTCTGTGAATTCATATCAGGGTATAACAAAAGCCTTCCACCTCCTTAACGAATCGGCAATACTGTTCGTCAGAGAAGCGAAAGGCTCCACATTTTCTATGTAGAACAAGCCTACCGAGCAAGTTCTGCTCAGTTGGCACATTCCTATTTTCTTACCCACAAACAGCTTACCAGAATCATCATCCTTTGTCCAGCGCTTTATTGCATTAAAGTGCGAAATCTTTCTGCTTGATTTTTCAGCAGCTTGCCGAAGTCTTCTCTGCCTTTTCAGCTGGCAGACTGAACGCATCTGCCAATTCGTTCCGGCAGTGTGCTGCTCCCTCTCGGTGCGAAATTCAGCTTCACAATAATTCCGTTGTCCAGATAGCAATAAGGATTTCGGACCTTATCCAGCAGATTTTTCAGCCTTTCCTCCTGCGGCAATCCGTGTTCCACTGCATCCTGCGGCAGTTCCTCCAGTTTAGACTGTTCAATCGTGCGAATGTCTCGGTTCTTCATCTGGTGGATCTGCTCCAGCCAATTCATTCTGCCGTTTTCTTGCAATCGCGTTCCTCCTATTCAAGCCAGAAGTGTTTTCAGCAAGTTCAATTTTGCCTGTCCTATGTCCTTTCTCATGCTGGGGCCTGTGCAGGCAATCGGGGCACACAGTTCCAGCAGACGGTCATAGATACGGGCGTGAGCGGTATCCTGCGTTTTTTTCAACTCCGTCAGGGTCAGGTTCGTGGTGACGATCAGTGGTTTTCGGCTGCGGTAACGACTGTCGATGATGTTATAAATCTGCTCCAGCGCATATTCCGTGCCGCGCTCCATGCCGAAATCATCAATGACAAGCAACGGATAGCCGCAGAGCCTGTCCACGACTTCATTTCGCCCGGAAAAGGCGTTATTCAGTTCATTCATGATTCGGGCAAAATTCGTCATGCAGACGGCCACTTCCTGTTCCATCAGGGCATTGGCAATGCAACCCGCCATAAGACTCTTGCCTGTACCAACACCGCCCCAGAGCAGCAGCCCCACATTCTTTTCCCGCATTTCCGGCCAGTGGGCCACATACCGCTGTGCCAGCTGCATCTGTGGATTTTGCCCGTGATCGTTTGCAAATGTCCAGTGCTGCATCGCCCAGTCGGTAAAGCCCTGCAGCTTCAGCCGCTGCACTTTCTCGTAATGCAGCCTTGCACGTTCTTCTTTCTCTTGCTTTTCCCTTGTAGCCTGCCTGCACCGGCATTCAGCCGGATGGCGGTCACGCCCAAACAGTTTTTTGCCATTCGGAAAGAACGCTTCCTTGGGAGTTTTGCAGCTGCCGCAGTACAGCAGCCCATCTTCTGCAACATAGTCCTGCGGTTCCACAGAGATCGTCATAAGCCTGTCCATCGCTGTCTGGATCGTTTCCGTCATAAACTTTCCTCCTTGTTGTAGGTATAGTCCGGGATGCCTGCTCCCGGTTTCTGTTGTCTTTTCTTCCGTCCTGACCAGCTACGCAGGGTCGCCGCATGGTCTGCGTACTTCCTGCCTGTAGACTGCATATAGGCTGAAAGGTCTTCGATCAGAGTATCCAACTCTGCAATTTCCATTTCCAGTTCCGAATAATCTTCCAGAAAAACATTCCGATATCGCCCATACGCTTCTTTAGTTCTATTCAGTTGGTTCAATCTTAGGTTGTTCTTATTTATTTGGTTAGGTGTGCAGTTTTGCGCAACCGTATTGCTCACTTTTGAGCAATCAGACTGCTCATTTTTGACCATTCCGATTGCGCATTTCTGCGCAGTCCGGGGAACGCCGAGAAATATCTGGTTTGGCTTGGAAAAGCCATTGGACCGCCGTTCGATCAGCCGTGCGGCTTCCAGTTCCCGCAGGGCACGGGTGACACTGGAAATGCTGCTCTGAAGATCTTCCGCCAGCCCTGCCAACGGATAGAGCACATATGCCCGCCCCTGCACATCCACCCAGTCGTTCTTCTGCGAAAGAGTCATACGGTCCAGCAACAGAACATACGTCAATCGTGCCGTATGGGACAAGCTCATCTGCAGCAGAAATTTTGGATAAGGAAAATACGCGGGCAGTGGGGTTTATGCCTTGATGTACTCTTTACTCAAACTTCCTCCTAATCGTTTTCAAAAGTCCCTGCCGAATGGGAAAGTCCTGCACGGGCTTACGCATCCGGCAGGGTTCCGGGGTGCGGGGTGGAAGACCCTGCTGATTACAGGCTCATATCATAGCTGCGCTTCTTGCGTTTCGGTTGACGCTCTCGCTGTTCCTGTCGAGCCTGCTCCTGCCTTGACTTTTCGCGGACTTTGGCCTCCCACTCGCGTTTCCATGCAAGGTCGGATTTCATCTCATTGGTTTTTCGGAAGATGCTGTACACATTATCCGATGCAATTTCCAGACACCGGGATTCTTCTTTTAGGGGAGCATATGCCTTTTTCCTCTCCGCGATTTCTTTGGTCAGTTCTTCTTTCCGTATTTTCAAGGATTTCAGCGATGGCAGCTTTCCATCATTTTCTTCTCGGAAGTATTTCACGGATTCTGCATAGGCGTCCAATTCCTTGGAATGCTCTGCACGGAATTTTTTCTTGAAAATTGCTTTCGTAAATTGCTGCTGGACCTCTTTGGTAGAAAGATACTGCCCCGCATAATGAATCTGTTCATTGGTTTTGTACAGTTCATCCTCTGCCTGTGACAGCCGTTCATATGCTGCCTGCGCATTGACCTGCGCTGTCTTACACAGATCGTTCAGTTCCGTCAGGTCGTTGATGTTGTTTTCCTGCACCCATACCAGCGTTTCGGCCATTTTCTGCAGATTACTGATTTTGACCTTTAGTGCATAGGCCAGATTTTCCTGTGCCTTGACATTCTCCTGCAGGTCCACAACGAGCCGTAGCCTGGTTCTGGTTGTAAAGATCAGTATGGGTTCTTCCTTGTACCGCAGATTCTTCTCGGCGTTCTGAACCAAGAATCCTTCCAGACATTCTCTTTTGCAGCTTTCTCCCAGAGAACGCTCCGATATGAACTTGTTCCGTTCCGGCGGCAGATAGCTATAACGCCCACGTTGGGTTTTGACAAAAATGTTGTATTCATCCTGCAGGATGTCTTGAAAATCTTCATACGAGATTGCTTTCTCACGAGCAGCGGCAACGGCATCCCGGATAAGCTGCTTCTGTGTTTGAAACTTTGTCGGATTGGGCGTAAATCCTTCCGTTTCGATTTTCTGTTTTTTCTCATCCAGCCGCCGCTGTGCCCAATACTCCGCTTCGGTCACACCCGTTCTGGATGGTGACAGTAAATCGACCTGATGCAGAAATTCGCGGCGGCACAAATCCATGAGGGATTTCTGCAGGTGTTTCAGGTACTCGTTCGTCACATGGTGCTTGTACCCTGCCTTGCAGTCAATGGGCCGCTCCATAAAGGGTTGCTTAGGCACATCCAATTTTCGCAAACTGTTGATTACGATATGTACATGAATATTGCCGCTGCCATTATGACCGTCCATGTGCGTACAGACCAAAGCCTGATGCCCCGGAAAATTCACTTTTGCGTATTCCAGTCCAAGCTCCTGCGCCCGTTTCCCCGTCAAACAATTTTCTGTGTTGTCCCGTGGATCAAAGCTGATGATGTAATGGTGCGATTTAATTTCATCCTTGTTTTTGTTCTTCTGATATTCGCGGTTCAGTTGCTGGCAGGCCGCATCAAAGGAATAGGGTTCACAGTTCAGACCGTCCAGATAAAACTCATCTCGCATGATACGATTTCCGTTCTGGTCAAGGATCAGAGTTTTCCGAAGCTCGTCATGCTTGAAAATCAGGTACTCCAGCGCAGCACCATAATTGGAACTCTTACTTGCGATGTGCTTTAAGATTGCCATAGTTCTTCCCTGCCATTTCTGCGACCTGCTCCCGCATTTCAAAAATGCAGGAAATCGCATGGTTGATGTTTTCGTGCATCGCACGGGACTGGATACCGCCGCTGTTGAAGAACGCTGCGATCTGGTTCAGGTTGTTCCCGATTGCGGCAAACTCCCGTGTGATGGCTTCGATCTCGTCCGGGTGGACGTAGAACACATACGAGGTATTCACACGACCTTTCATCAGCATCTGCGCTGCAAATTGAGAGAGGGTCATTCCGGCATCTTCGGCCTGCTGGTGTAAAAGTTCATATACTACTTCTGTAACTCGTGCGGATATTACTTTTGTTTTTACGATAGGTTTCACTTTTTTCTTCGTTCGTGGCATGGGGTCTCCTTTCCAAAATCAAGAATTTGATTTTCCCGGCAGTGCATCCGCACTCCGGCTGTGACCTGCTGCGGCAGGCCACCAACAGGCAAAATCATGTGATTTTGCACGATGTGAGGGTATGGGGAGCACAATCCCCATCAAGATGCCGCCGTAGAAAAATCGCCCGTAGGAGCGGTTTCGTATACAAAGGCGAATCTTGCTCTTAACTACCGTCCACTCTGTCCCGGCCCGTTCCTGCCCGATTCTCTCCGACGTTTTTTCTGGTAAGACGCGCAGAATGCACATTCCGTACCAGAGGTATCCTGCTGGGGTGGCTCATGCGATTTTCAAGGTGCGATGTAGCTTTGTAAGGAATCAGGGATTTTCAAAAGTGAATCCAACAGCAAATAGGTCTGTTTTGGAATATAGCCCTTACACCCTATACAAACTTTAAGGGGTGTTTTTAAACTAGCTTTCCGAAAAATTCAGAATTTCTTCACTTTCTCAAATAACTTCCTACACCTATAGCATTCTAAAACAGGCGTTTGGCAACCAGATTTTCAAATTTTATTTGAACTTCTTCTTACTCCTTACACCAATATGAATCTATAGGGCCGTTTTGGAATACAGTTTTGAAAATTTCACAATTTTGGATAAAAAGAAAAACGGTAAAGCTCAAAATCGAACCTTACCGTTTTATATACACTCACGCTATTTCAATTATTTTCCTGATGATGGTTCACTCTAGTAGCTAGCCTTTCAATTTACAGGCTATATCCTCTATCACGAATCACATCGACAACTTCGGAAACATATTTCTGACAAGTGTCGTGGTCAGGTGCTTCTACCATCACACGCACGACCGGCTCGGTGCCAGACTCACGGACGAGGATACGGCCAGTATCGCCCAGCACTTCGGCCACATTGGACACTGCTTCCTGCACGGCAGGGTCATTCTGTGCAGCCTTCTTATCCGTTACGCGAACATTCTCCAGCACCTGCGGATAAATTTTCAGCGGTGCCGCCAATTCGCTCATCGGCTTCTTCTTGGCAAGCATGACTTCCATCATCTTCAGACTGGTCAGGATACCATCGCCGGTGCTTGCGTACTTAGAGAAGATAATATGTCCGCTCTGCTCGCCGCCGATACGACAGCCATTCTTGGCCATGTACTCATAAACATACTTATCGCCCACGGCAGTCTTAGCGTAACCAATGCCCTTTTCGTCAAAGGCCTTATACAGACCAAAGTTGGACATAACAGTCGTAACCACAGTGTTGGTCAGAAGCTTGCCGCGCTCTTTCATGTAGCAGCCATAGATATACAGAATATGATCGCCGGTCACGACATTGCCCTTTTCATCCACGCACAAGCAGCGATCCGCATCGCCGTCATAAGCAAAACCAACATCCAATTCCTTTTCCACAACGAACTTCTGCAGACCCTCAATGTGGGTGGAGCCTGCATTGTTGTTGATGTTCAGACCATTGGGCTGGTTGTTGATAACATAGGTGTCTGCACCGAGAGCATCAAAGACAGATTTTGCAATGTTCCAGCTGGAGCCGTTGGCACAATCCAGACCAACCTTGACACCTTTGAAAGAGTAAATACCCAGAGAAATCAGGTAGCCCATGTAACGGTTACGACCCGCCACATAGTCCACGGTACAGCCGATGTGCTCACGATGAGCAAAAGGCAGCTCTGGCCAGTCCTTATCAAATACATGAAGCTTACCGTCAATGTAATCTTCAACCAACAGCAACGTTTCTTCCGGCATCTTCTCACCATAGCAGTCAATCAGCTTGATGCCGTTGTCGTAATACGGATTGTGGCTGGCAGAGATCATGATGCCGCAGTCAAAATCATCCACGCGAGCGATGTAAGCCACGGACGGGGTCGTGGTGACGTGGAGCAGGTAAGCGTCTGCGCCGGAGGCCGTCAGGCCTGCCACCAAGCTGTACTCGAACATATAAGAGCTGCGGCGGGTGTCCTTGCCGATGACGATGCGAGCGGGATTGGTGTCACCGTTGCGCTCGCGCAGAGCATTATAGTACCAGCCCAAGAAACGGCCCACCTTATAGGCATGGTCTGCGGTTAATGTAATTCCAGCCTCACCACGGAAACCATCGGTTCCAAAATATTTTCCCATAATTTTATCTTCCAAACTACATATTTCGATTGCTCAAATCATAGCACAATCCTTTTGTGCATAAAAATCTCCTACCACTTCACAGATTCTATTTGACACGTTACTATCCACATATGATAAATTTCGTCCACTTTCTATTGCTCTTGTAAAAGCAACAAGTTCATAACGGATGCCTTCACCATCCAGTTGATAAAAATATCGTTTGTTCTGTGACGCTTCTTCATATCGAATCTCAAAATAATCCGTTTTCCACCACGGTGCCGGAACATAAATATATCCTTTCGTCCCGGAAACAATTAGCTCACCTTCCGATTTAACTCCCTTGGCAACTGTTGCAGACGCAACTGCGTGATCATAAAGAAATATGATTTTTGTGAACTGATCATGTCCCTCATCATCAATATGGGAAACAATGTTTTTAGTTTTGTAACCATTTCCCAGTATGTTAAATATCGGGAGCATTGCCGTAGGACCCCAATCGCAAATACTATCCCACGCATCCTCTGCAATAGATCTTAGACTGGTACATGTGGCATCTACAGAATAAACTTCGCCAATCTTTCCCTCTTTTGCCAGCAAAAGCAATCGTGAATATGCTGTTGCATATGCCGTTTTAAGTGCATCCATTAAAACACAGCCCTTTTTCGCCGCCAACGAGAACAGTGCTCTGCTTTGCTGCTCGTTTAGTGCAACAGGTGGTTCACATAAAACGTGCTTTCCTCTTTTCAATGCGCTTCGGATTTGATCGTAATGATACTTAGGTGTAGAAACAATATAGACTGCATCCACTTCTTCGAGCAATCTTTCATAGTTCTGTGTTATGAAAGGAATCTCCTCGAAATATTTCGGATTTTCCGTGCACACACCAGTAATTTCCAGCCCATTGACATATTGTGCTTCCCGAATGTACTTTTTAGCAATATGGGAATCACCAATGATTCCAAGTCGAACCTTTCGCTCCTCTGAACGAATTTCCGAACTAGAAACACCTTCTGTGCGTTCCAAATATACTACTCTGCAGTATTCTTTTAGATAATCAAATTTCCCGATCCAATCCGATCCAACAGTGAAAATATCCACATCGTACCTGCGAATATCATCAATTTTTTGACCCTCATATTCTTCTACAATGATCTTATCCGCAAGCCCGGTGGCACGTACAGCCTCAATACGCTCCATCAAGGACTGTTGTACATTGATTTTTCCACGGGTTTTATCAAAATCATCCGCTGTAACACCAACAATTAAATAATCACCAAGTTTTTTTGCTCTTTCAAGCAATCGAATATGTCCATAATGGAGTAAGTCATATGTTCCGTATGTTATAACTTTTGTCATATCGCGCACATCTAACTTTCTTATCTATCTACTTTCAGCAGTGAATCCATAAATCGTTCCATATACTGCTTTTCACCAATGGAAACTCTCAAACAATTTCCAAACTCACCAACATTAGGATATTCTTTGATAAGAATTCTCATTTCATTTTTCATCCGTTCAACAATATGTCCCGCATCAGTCTTTGGCTCAATAAATAAGAAATTGCCAGCTTCTCCTTTATGTCGGTATCCATTTGCATCCAGGCTGCTCAACAAATAATTTCTTCCTTCATTGAATTTAGCTATCAAAGCATCCACCATCCCTGGTGTCGTAATGATTTTTTCTGCAAATAGCATGGCGAAAGCATTTGTATTATGTGGTGTGCAAAATTTCTGAACATATTTAATATCTTCAGGATTTCCTACCACATAACCTAAGCGGCATCCTGCCATTGAGAAGAGCTTAGAAAATGTTCTCGTGACGAGGACTCTTCTATTCTTCAAAGCATATTTTATGAAAGTCTTTGGGTAAAAATAATGATACGCTTCATCGATCAAAAGCGTAATTTCCTTTTCCTGGCAGGTTTTGAACAACCTTTCAAATTCTTCATCGCTGTATACATTCCCCATAGGATTGTTAGGATTAAGAAGAATAAGCATTTGCGTATCATCGGTTAGTTCTCGTTCAATATTATCAATACTAATAGTTAAATCGTCGTTGTACGGAACTTTCACAAAATTCCTGCCATACATTTCTGAGTAAACCTGGAACATAAAATATGAAGGCACAACTCCAACAATTCTGCCATTGGGAGCTGTAAATGCCTGTATCACATAACGAATTGCCTCCGCAGAACCATTTGTAATGCAAATGTTAGTGATATCTGTTCCTATATAGTCTGCCAGCACCTGCGTGAAGTGGAGTGTTTCGGGGTATTGTGCTACCATCTGTGGGGTAACTTCTGCCAAAACCGATTCAACAAACTCTCGAGGCAAGCCGCCAGGATTTTCATTCAAATCTAGTCTAAGAAAATTTTTTCTTTCATTTTGGTCAAAGATTCTAACCAAATTTTCTACGTTATGATCTAACCAGTACATTTCATAATCCTCCAATTTGGGAACGTTCATGCCACGGTTTCTGTGTTCAACAAGTCATTTCATATTCATTCTTGTTGCAATATTTTTTCTCAAATCATTGCATGTTCCGCATTTAAAACAACTACATCACCTACATCCTATTTAACCCAATATGCATTAATTTTATGAGTCGTACGCTGATCTTCCGGAGGCAGCTTCATATAATCTCCATACAGCTCCGTCAAATATGCATCATATTTTTGAGGTGCGTAAAAGTAGTGCCCTTCAAACTCAATTTTTATTCTATTATCAAAATGATCATTTCCTGCTGGAACTAATGTTCTTTCAACAACAGGTGCAAATCGAATCCGCTTTGTTGATCCATATGGATGTTCAAACATAATTTTATTGATTTTATCCATATAGTATTTGAGCATCCAATCATTCATCAGCCTGTGATAAAATTTTTTCAGTACGTTTGTCGAATTATTACCCAAGAAGTTCCATGTCTTCTCATAATAATCCATCGCTTGATTAACTTTTCTCAGCGCTTCCTGATCATCATCATCTATTGAATACATAGGGAAAATATCAACCCAAACTGGATATATTCTCTTATCCTCTCTAAAGTTCGACTTTACAATTGTTCGCATATCCACGAATTTCCCAAAATGAAACCCATATCCATCATCACCATATAAAATTTTTTTATCGGAATTATCACACTCACTTCGATACTCTTTAACGAATTTCAAGAAATCTGGAAAAGGCATTGTCACATCAATATCATCGTCCCAAGGGATAAATCCCTTATGGCGGACAGCCCCCAGTAAAGTTCCTCCATCAAGGACATATTTTAATTTATGCTTTTCACAAAAATCATGAAAAGTTATCAATAGTTGAAGTTCAACTTTTTTAATTTCTTCCAATGTCATCCTTTTATTTTCATCATAATTCATTTACAATTCCCCCATCATTCTTCTATAAGCTTCTTCCAATCCAACTTCCGGTTTCCAGCCCAATGCCTGCAATTTGTCTGAATTCAATTTCATCTTCGTATCTGCTGCATAACCAAAAGTATTATCTTCGGGGATATCAAACACCACTTTGATTTTTCCGTCAGCTATCTTCTCAGCAACTAAATTAGCCATCTCCGCTATAGTTGTATGTGTTCTTGGATTGCTCACGTTATATGCCTCTGCGTTTGTACCCTTTAGCAAAATTGTAAGCAGTCCAGTAATACAATCTCTTGTATAGCAATAGTTTCCTTCTGATTGTCCCTTCGTGTGTAGAACAATATCTTTCCCCTGCATGGCACTTCTTGCAAATTGTGCAAACACCCTATTCTCTCCCGGAAGGATTCCTGCTCCAAATGTTTGTGCAAGACGTGCAATCTTAACTGGAACGCCAAATTCAGTATAATAAGCAACGCACATATTTTCACAAAGACGCTTACTTTCCGGATAATTGCTCCGAACTTTTAAATGATCAATATATCCAAGATTTTCTTCTCTTACTTCTTTGCTCTCATTAAATGCCCCGTAAACTTCCATCGATGAAATATAGACCACCGAAGCACACTTTTTCTCCTGTGCAAAATTCAGAATATTCTTTGTTCCTTCTACACTAATCAAAAGCGTCTCCACTGGTTTTTCTATCATCATTTTTGAAGCCGTTATAGAAGCACAATGGAAAATATAATCTACCGCATCTTCAATTTTTATTTTATCCACAATATCTGCAATATGCAGTTTCAGCGAATTTCCTATCAAATCCTCGTAAATTTTCTTTGCTTTTTCTGAATCTCTTACAAGTGCAATAACTTTTATATCTCCAATTGCCAGCAAAGCGCGCACCAGTAGAGTTCCAATTAATCCAGTAGCTCCGGTAACAAGGACAGATCTTCCCTTAAGCTGTTCATAGGGAAGATTGTAATTAGCAATATATTGTAAATCTTCTTTCAATGTGTCACGTTGCACGAATCATCATCCTTTGCAGTTTTATAATTATAGATGTTAAAAGTAGACTTACTAAGACACACAAAATATAGTTTTGCAGATAGTATGTTCTAATTCCTATCAAATTCATGAAGGCCCTGATTGCCACATGGGTCAAATATAATTCATAGGATGCGTTTCCAAATCTTTGTAAAATCCATCTGATTCTCTGTGGTATCTTTTTCAAATTTGCTGCAAGGCAATACAGCAAAAAAATTCCCCAGAAGCACATCAATATACGATACCCAAGCTTGTTTACAACGCGTCTCGTTATTGGCAAGCAATCTCCGAGCATTAAGCCTGCGCCAAAGAAAATTCCAATTTTTTCTTTATTATTGATCAACTCATTTTGATAGATTTTTTTCCCGCACCAACATCCAATAAAAAAAATGAGAAATCTTCCTAGCATAATCTCTATGTTTGAATATAGTTCAGGTAGTATGATTTTAGGTAGCAATTGGATCAATAACGCTGTCATGATCAAAACCACAAGCTGAAAATACTCTGTATGTTTTGTATGTAACACTTTATAAACAGCCGGGTAAGTCAAATACGCAAGCCCAATAAACAAGACATACCAAAAAGTTCTCGTTCCATGTGCAAAAAATGTAACAAAAGAAATGTCTGCTGCAAATACTGTCCATCCTCTTTGTTTGCAAACAATATCCACTGCAATCCAATATGGAACGGCAACCGTAAGATATGTCGGCAAAATTCTCTTTAATCTCTTTTGAAAAAAATAGCGAACCCTTGAGTCCTTTGTCATTGAGAAATAAAGCCCTACACCAGACAAAAATATAAAAAATTCAACACCAACACTACCAACAAAGGTATTATAAATTTCACCTGCAAATCGCCCCCCTGAAATATTAGATGATGCCACATCTTCAAAAAAATGAAATATTATGATCGATATAATGGCTACTCCATAAATCGCATCACGATTTTTGCTGAACACATTCCAATTAGTCTTCAAATCCATAAATCTGCTCGTTTTCTTTTGCTTCAAGAATTGCACGCATCGTATAAAAATCTTCCGGTGTTGTAATCTTGATGTTTTGACTCGGTCCGTCAATTAAGTGCATTTTGAATCCATATTTCTGCATCATTGTGCACGAATCAATCCAATTATGTTCGCCCTTTTCTAGCGCCTTTTCATGCGTAGAAAGAATATCATTCAGCCAAAAAGATTGTGGAGCCTTAGCCACACGAGAATTATTACGGCTTGGCACATAATCGATAGAAGAATCTTCCTCATTTACCACCAAAATAGTCTCTTTTACTTTTGCGGTAGTTATAGCAGATCCATAATGCATTACTGATTCAATATTGTTTGTAATCAGCTTTTCCGTGATAAGCGGGCGAACGCCATCATGAATCAAAACCACTGCCTTTTCCTCATTAGCCACCTCTTTTGCTGCTTTTAGGCCGTGGTATATCGACAGTTGCCCTGTTTCTCCGCCCGGAACAATCTTTTTCACTTTTTCAATTCGGAATTTGTAAAGCAGTTCGTTCAAATACGGAATCCAGCTTTCGATACACACCACAACAATTGCGTCAATCTTCGGATGATTTTGAAAGTGTTCCAAAGTATGAATGATGATCGGCTTATTGTACATTTCAAGAAACTGCTTCGGTCGTTCCTTGCTGTGCATCCGGCTGCCGACACCACCAGCAAATATCACTGCTATATTCATCATATATTTCCTTTACCTCTTTATATATTTTACAAAGAATTTTATTTCGTTCTGGAAAAACAGCATACTAACTGTGAGTAAAATGCTGCCAATCACAATGCAGTAGAAAATTGCATGGACGATCCAATTTACAACCGTCACAGTATGGAGGGGAAGTAACTTATAGCAGAAAATAAAACCTGCTCCAGAACCTGCTGAAAACAGAAAGAATTTCCTATAAAAAATGCTTTGCACTCGTCCCGGAACAATTTTGCTTGTATAGTATACATGGAACGCCATTCGGTAAGTCATACCTACAATTGTTCCAATTGTTACGCCAATCAAACCAAACTTTTTTACCAGTGCCACCGAGATTGCAATATTTAATATTGCTTCAGTATAGGCTGGTATCGTAATCTCTTTGAATTTATTTGCAGAATAAGCCAGATTCAAATGTGGGAGTTTAACCAAATATAATGCTTCCGATACGACTAATAAAAAACCAAATAACGGCTGATTATAGTTCGTATCCGTAATTCCTTTTGTATACAAGTGCACAAATGGCGTGATGAGTAAGGCTGTCACTGTCAGGAAGAAAAAGGCCAAAATGAAAACAACGTATTCGTATATGTCTAGTTTTTGATTTAATTCTTTCCAATTCTTTTTAGCATATGCTTGTCCTACTGTATGTGCAATGCCAGATAAACAAGCATTTATCAGCTGTTTGACCCCACTACTGACAAGACTATAAACGCTGTAAATCGAGACCGTTTTCAAATCTGCTAGAAATGTAAGGACCGTAATATCTGTGCTATTATGTATAAATGATGCCAGATTAATTGCAAATCCATTCCATCTGGATTTTATAAGCGAATTGTCTGATTCTGCACTCCAGTCAATTTTATAGTTCTTTTTTACATATCCATTAAAAACAATTGGCTGCAAAATAAAAAGAGAACCACTTATCAACTTTAATACGTGAATACTGGGATAAACACAAACAGAAATCAATGCAAATATAACATTAAAAATTACAATCAATGTTTGCGTAAAATTAACAATATATCCTTTCTTATCTGCATTTAATAGTGTTTTCAGTGTTAATGAAAACATATATTGAATCAGCAGTGTAATTGAAAGAATTAATGTCAATGAGCATACATATGCAAACTTGAATTCCGTTTTGAAATACAATGGATATATAATTGACAGGATAATAGAATAACTAATAAAAAGAGCACCAATCTTTTTATAAAATCGATCTGCTGTTATAAGAACCGAGGAGATTTTTTGATTATCCTGATCTACGATAGGCTTATATAGATTTGCAACAATGACTCCAGTTATACCTCCTTCCACAAGGGTTATATAGCTCAAAAATTGATTGAGTGAAGATACTAGACCATTTACTTCTGAGCCAAAATATATAAGGATGATTTTAGGGAGAATGAATCCACTTACAAGTGTAAAAAGCTGCAAAATCAAGCCCGAAATCATGTTCAACAGGGTTGCCTTATTTTTCATTTTCCTCTACTCTCCATGATTTAATACCATGATTTACCCTCTTTTCCTTCGGTGGAAGTTTCATATAATCACCGTAAATTGATCTAAGGTAGGTATCATAGTCTTTCATGCCCTTCACAGTAATGTTTTCAAACTTATAATCAACAATTTCTTCCACACACCGCTTTGGAAACTTTTTATTTCCCCATGTGATGTCTTCAATACAATCACACTTATCTATTTTTCTCTTTTTTGCCTGTTTAATGATTATCCGATTAATATCGTCCTCGCTATATTTTTTAGTAATAAAGTGAAGGAATCTATTATACAATCGCTTTATTTCGCTTGATTGATTTGCAAGTTCCTTTTCAAAAGCAGCCTCATTTTTTGTGTTCCGAATATTTCTTATTATCTTATGAAAATAGAATTGATATAAGCTAGAAAAATGATTTGGTACACCATCAAATGGAAAAATATCGATCCACAAATAATGGTCCACTTCATTATCAATCTCCACTGCGATTTCTTTATTTACAAACTTAAGGAATGGTCTGCCGAATCCTTCTACTTCAAAGCCCTCAAATTTATATTTTGGATTTTTAAAGTTTTTTGCGACACGAATCAATTTTTCGTAGTCATTTCTCAATAAGCCAATGTCGATATCGTCATCCCACGGTATAAAACCACCGTGACGCACAGCGCCAAGCATAGTTCCTGACATAATTGTATATTTTATCCCGTGTTCACCCAAAAAGGCATCTAGCCATGACAGCATTTTTTTGAGTTCTTCTTTAACTTCCTGATCCGACAAATAATTCATACGTTCTCCTTCCTCATTCGTTCTTTTACAGCCCAATTAGTTCAGATGTGAACGGATATATCTGGTTATTTCCCTGCAGAACATTCTGATAAATCCAAATTAAAATAAGAAGAATCCAGATTACTGCCATTACGATCATTCGATTATTCGATTTCAAAACTTTAAGCAACCGCCCAGTAGCAACGCAACGATACATTCCAAAATATAAGCTGATTCGATAAAGTGTTGCATTAACTATCCGCATTTCTGCCGTCAACATTTCCATGAGAATCATCAAAATCAAAAAATCCGCAAATGATTTTTCAATTCTATTTTCTCCTTTCCCAATAAATGCAGAATAAAACAGAACAACAAAAAACAAATATGGCAATCGAACCAGCAAAGGATTTAATGAAAAGCCGGATGTCGCCTGTTCTCCATATCTCATGAATTTATCATCAAGTAGTCCAAAATTCACAGCAATGCTTACAATTTTTGTATAACCGAACATTGCAATCGTGGCCACAGCCAAAATTGCGGCCCGCATTCTTAAGGTGTTTCGTTTTTCTAGCAGCACATATGCCCCAACAAATACAATCACGACAATCGAGGTGCTGTGGAACAAAAATGCTATAATAGCCAGAACTGTAAATCTCAGTTTATTTCCTGTCTGAAAATACGAAAATGCAAAAACAAGAATTGCTATTGCTATGCATTGCCGCATGGCATTCAATGTGTCTCCATAGAACAAAAACAAGTAGCACAGCCATGCCATTGATATTGAAATTTCTTTCCGATATCGATATAACCCAGCAATAGTAAAGCCATAAATCAAAGCACCCGTGAAGAAATAGAGCCAGTGCTCTGCCTGAAATATGTGTGCTGTGCAATAAACAAAAACCGAATACAAAAAATCGATTGAGGTTTTTGACAACGCAAATGTTATTGGATTTTTTGCATTTTGAGCTGCAATAAAAAGCCAATGCCCATATGTTGCTATATCTGTGCCAATCGTATAATCCCTAATACCGGCAAGGACCGATGGAACAAGCGCAGCCAAAGCCAACATCACATGAGCTTTTTTTTCTTTTTTATGATTACTTAACCGTTCACCATACCAACAGAAAAGATATGAAACAATAAATGTTCCAAAATAAATAGCCATAAAAATTTTCTCTCCACATTTTTACAAATGCGTTTTTTCTCCAAGTGTATAAATCATATAAAACAAACGTTTATTAAGTAAGAAACTTTTTACCTTTATAACATCCTTCTTCTTTGCAAAACTCATTTTCAGCAGTGGCTTACAAGACAAAACGTAATTTTTAATTCTGTCCTGCTCTTCTGGGAATGCCGAAAATCCATTGTCAAGAATTCCTTTCATCAATTTCAAATAAGTCACCATTTGAAGGTAACGGGCTTCATTTTCCACCACAGGAACTTCACATTTTAAGTAGTTAGTAACCTCTTGTGCAATGTCAAGCAGTTGCATATTTTTAACAGTTAATTTTGATTTCATAATTGAACCCACTCTAGTTCGATACCAATATAAATTTTCTTTTAAAACTGTTACTCTGCTGCAGCCGCATGTAATTTTATAGATTGTTGCATAATCTTCGTATAGCTTTCCTTTCGGAAATCGTTCGTGCTTCCAAATATCTTTTCTATATAATTTCCCACATGCTTCATGTCCAAATCCATCATGAAGCAGCATCCTTCGGATCGTTTCCGTTTTATCCAACGTTGTATCACTTTCTGCTTCAATTTTTTCGCTACTCTGCGGCAATTTATCATCAACAAACTTTTCCACCCCTGCAATAGCCATATCCGCATCTTCTTGGACACAGGCATTCAGCATCTTTTCAATTGCACCTGTTGGAAGCATATCGTCACTATCTAAAAAGTAGATATACTCTCCTGTCGCCTTTTCTATTCCTGTATTCCTCGCATCTGACAAACCACCATTCTGCTTATGAAATACTTTGATACGGTCATCTTTACATGCATACATATCACAAATCTTACCAGATGTATCTGTCGAGCCATCATCAACTAAGATAATTTCCAAGTTATGATATGTTTGTTTTATGGCGCTTTCTATGCATTCAGTCAAATAATCTTCAACGTTATAAACTGGAACAATGATACTTACCAATTCTTCCACTTTTTCTCCTCCACTTCTCTCCTACCAATGTCATACTTTCACGTGTTGTTTCTCGTTCCAGTCATATACTCGTTTCATTAAATATTGTCCACCATAAGATATAAGCGCAGCCATTCGCGTTTTTTTTCTGGCTTGTTTATTTTCTAATATATTGAAACGATATTTTTTCACCTCATTCCATAATAATATTTTTTGCTGTTGGAAAGCTGAACCATTAATTTGAAATAGAATGTTACATACCGTATTAAAATATCGACATTTAAATGCATCCACCAACTCTGGATAATTTTCTTGAATAAAATTTCCAAATATCCGCATGTGATAAATTGCGTCCATTTTACTTATCGAGAATTTCGCCTGCGCAATGCTGTTTTCCCTCTGAAAATAATAGTAATCAATATAAGGAATCACCGCTATCTTATTTGCCTGTTCAATTAATCGATATGTTGTAGGGATATCCTCATACAGTTTTCCAACTGGATATCTTACATTCTGATAGAGACTGCTTTTATACAGTTTTCCCCATGCAGAAACCTCAACGCCATCCTGATAAAGAAGCCTTTCAAAATATTCATTCTTTGCAAGCACTTCTACTTCTTGAGTATCAACAGCTTTACTAGTTGGTACAACCTGACCATCGTGATATTCTATAAACCAACTGGAAGCAATATCACAGTGATTTTCTTCCAATGCCGACCAAAGATTCTCCACAAAAAAAGGAGAAACAAAATCATCGCTGTCGATACATGTAACGTATTCTCCGGTCATCTGATCAAGGCCTGCATTTCTTGCATCTGACAAGCCGCCATTGGACTTATGTATTACTTTTACACGGCAATCCTTTTCTTTATAGGAATCGCATATACTTCCGCAACGATCCGTCGCTCCATCGTCAACCAAAATAATTTCCAGATCCCTATATGTTTGTTTCAAAATACTATCAATGCATCTTGGGAGATATTGTTCCACATTATAAATCGGAACAATTACACTTATTAAAGGTTTCATCGTCATGTTCCTAGTCAATATATTTTATTGGCTCTACCGTGAGAGTATCCCGCTTTCACAATGCTATTTGAGGGAATCGTCCCGGAAACAACAGTTCCGGCACCAATCACATAGTTATCACCTATTACTGTATTTTTTAATATCATCATATTGCTACCAATCCAGCAATGTTGCCCTATAATTACACTTCCATTAGAGAATCCCTGTTGCTTGATTTCTATATGCTGATTAAAGCGGTGATTGTGATCATAAATTTTCACATTCTCACCAAAAAGTGCCCCCCGATTTTTATCAAGTTATTAGAATTTATAGAGCAGTCGTTATTAAAGAAGCAATTTTCTCCAATCTCGATTTGTGCTTCTTTATCCTTCATTACAGAGAAACCTCTGCGCCATGTAGTTCCCCTGCCAATTTTCATCTTCGCACCATAAAGCAGAGAGAGTAGAATTTTTTGAATAAGTGCTATAAAGTGATACCAAGCTTTAATAATTATCATTTTTATGTACCTCAGTTCCAATCATAACAGAACACTATTTCTATATATATTGCTATACTGTTCAGCCATCACTTTTGTGTTGTAATCATCTAAGATATCTTGATATGCCTGCTCTACCAAGGAATCTTTGCCGTTGCGGCATTGCTTAATTACTCTCGCAAATTCTTCAACTTGCGCACAAACAAAACCGTTTTCGCCATTATGGATAACGTCTCGGTTTCCGATGACATTACTCACCACACATATTTTTTTCATATACATAGATTCAAGTAACGATATCGGAAGGCCCTCCCACCTACTTGGCAAAAGAAACACATCTGCATTCACTGCATATTTAATTGCCGTAGCTCTGTCAGCCCATCCTGTAATTTCAATATTCTCACTTGTTAACTCTTTTCGAAGTTCACCGTCCCCAATCCACACAAACTTCACATCCGGCAGTAATTCGGCTATTGCATTAAACATTGTCGGATTCTTTTGGTAGCAAATTCTTCCCAATGTATAAACCGTAAAAGGATGTTCAACTTTATCTGTCCTATCAACAATTTCCTTGAGTTCTGCCATATTAATGCCATTGTTCACATAAGTAGCATGTTGGGTAAGTTTCAAAGTTTCCTGATGCTCTCCCACACTGCAGCTAATAGTCGTGCACTTTCTTTTTGCACATACCGTTTCAATCAACTTGAACATGGCACGTTTCATCGGCTTATAGTTTTCCATTAAGAAACTGTAGCCGTGGGGAGTATAAAACATTGGAATTTTTCCATTAAAGGCAATACGTCCTATTACACCAGCCTTACTGCTGTGGAGATGAATCACATCGGGATTGATTTCAGATGCTATCCGCTTCACTTCAAAAAGTGATGCAAAATCCTTTACTGGATTAATTGCTCGTCCAAAATTTTTGACTTCTATCAAATGTATTCTCTTGTCAAAGTAGTCCTTATAATTTGCTGGCGTTTGCTTACGCACCGCATATGCAATGTACATGTCGTAGGTATCAACCAGTTCATTAGCTAAATCAACGATGTATGTAAACACACCTCCGCCCATAGCTTCAACCATATATAGTATTTTCTTCTTCTCTGCCACGAGCAAAATCCCCCATATCATACAAATAGATTCCAAATTCACTTTTATGAGCACAGTTCCTCAAGCCAACTCAATTTCACTCTGCACAATTAGTTGTTTAATGTCTTTCGGGAAACAGTCCTCGCCATGGACGGTAACAACAACTCTTTTCCCAAACATCTTCGGCAGCCATGTAAAGAACGCCGGTCCTTCGGCGTGGATGTGCACCACATCGTATTTTCCAAATGCACTATAAAGTGCCGCAAATGCGGAGGAGCTGACTGCAGCAAGTCCACGCCGTTCAATAGTCGGAACAGACTTCTGACGGATTCCCTCGTACTCCGTTTTACCAGCATCGTCATATTCTGCACCACTCACATGATGGCCTGCTCTGTTGTAGCAGGTCACGTCACAACCATTCTGTGCCATTCGGGTGCAGAGCTCTTTGACAACGATCTCTACTCCACCTTCTCTCGATAATCGCTTCTGTCCGAACATTGCAATCGCAAGTTTTTTACTCATAAATCTTTCCCACAATCCCACTCAATTCTTCATCAATATCTCGGCCAACACAAAGAGCGGATAGGCTCGTACACCTGTCCGCTGGCTGTCACCCCACCCTCATGGTCGAGATTTCTTTCTGGATGGCATTGCTGCCACCCAAAAAGATCAGTCGTTCATTCTTTGGGTAAGAAAATATGAACTTCGGGGTGCGGAGCCTTTCATTCTCTGCCGTACCCTTGTCCCTATTATGACAGCCGCGTATTATTTCACACTCCCCGCCGAGGATTGGAGGCTGTGAGATGGAGAACACATAGTCCATCTTGCCGACCTTGAAGGTCGCACCCATTGCTCCAAAGAAATAGGAGACAATATTCTTCACACGGCTCTTCTTATTGGTCTTGCTGAACTCCGGTACTCTTATCCTTAAAACTTTTATGCCGTTAATTTCTTCTTCGTAATATTTCTGCGTCTTGTATTTTTTTCGATAGTTCCTAAGTAACTCGGCACCACGCAGATGACCGTAATGTTGAACTCATCCAGCATACCCTCCGCCAGTTCACGGAGAATCTGCCCCGTTGACGCAGTATCTGGAATATAGTAATGAGCGTAAATCAGGAGATTCTTCTTATTTGACATTCTGCTATATTCCTCTTACAAATTGTTGTTCATGTATATTTTCGACTAGCGCTTAATCTACTAGTATTCTGCACCCGCCGTCTCGCGGCTTTGTACGTTTTACGGAGATTTTTACTCCCCATGCCCCAGCAGGCACACCTTGAATGTCTTGAAAATGATTTTCCAATCCACCCAGAAGCTGCGCTCCTTCACATATTTAATGTCCAGATCCATCCACTCCTCGAAGGACAGCTCATTGCGGTGCGGCGCGATCTGCCAATAGCAGCTCAGGCCCGGCGTCACATACAGACGCTGCTTTTCGTAGTCACCGTACTGCTCGACCTCGCGGGGAAGTGCCGGGCGAGGGCCAACGATACTCATATCACCCTTCAGGATGTTCCACAGCTGCGGCAGCTCGTCGATGCTGGTCTTGCGGATAAACTTGCCCACGCGGGTAATTCGCGGGTCGTCCTTGATCTTGAACACTGGACCATCCATCTCGTTCTGATCCAGCAGGTCGTCCAGTTTTGCCTCTGCATTGGGGCACATGGAACGAAACTTGTAGAGCCTGAACGGTTTGCCATCTCGTCCAATGCGTTCCTGCGAAAAAATGGGCCCGGCAGAAGGGTCATCTACCACGATAGCGATAGCTGTTGCCAGCATCACTGGCGACAACACCACCAGCGCCAGTGCCGATAAGACCACATCCTGCGTCCGGCGTCCGACCCAATATAACCGATGTTCCCGCAGATTCTGCTTTCGGTCGATGACGACCGGCTTCTCAATTCCAACCACACTTGCTGACATTCCGCATACCTCACTTACGATTCGATGTTTTTGCTCTGCCTCACCGCTCATCTCTGCCTGCCAAAATTGCTCGACTACCGCATAAACGGAGCTTTTCGAGCATGACGACCACCAGAGCTTTTATGGACACATCTGAAATACCTTTTCTCCTGTATTTTGACCAGAGGCATTTCAGATTCAATGTGTCATTCCAACAACGCTTTTGAAATCGCGATTTCTTTTTTCATCTTTCAGTTTCGCACAACTTCAATAGACTCCTGCATGCACTCTGCAAAAGTCAAACCCTTTTATTTTGAGATTTCATTCTGTTTTTATCGTTTTTCTGAGCTTTTTTCTTTCAGAGCCACAACCCCTGCCTATTTTCATATTATGATTTATTCCTCGACCAATTTTATCATAATTTTACCATTACTTCAATAGTTTTCCACTCAAGCATATACCCTTTCTATAGCCGCCGATTTGTCACTCTCTTTGCTTTGTTCTATTTTTGTTCTACAAAGTTGAATTGCTATAAATAATTTTTTGAACAGCTTTTGTCTAACAGCCACCGCCTAAGCTTGCAATAGATCAGAATTATAAATAAGCGGCAAAAAGCGTTTTTATCTTTTACAGACACTCCCAATATTAGAAGCCACTATCAAACAACAAAGCCGCTTTCTGTGCCTCGCAGCACAAAAAGCGGCTTTGTTACGTCCTTATTCAGACTTATAGAGCATTATTCCGGCAGGTCCTCTTCGTTCTCGAGAGAGTGCCAGACATTCTGGACGTCATCGTTATCCTCGAGAGCATCCAGCAGCTTGCCCATCAGCTTGAGCTGATCGGGGTCGGTCAGACGGGTGGTGGTCATGGGGACCATGGCCAGATCGTCGGAGAGGATCTCGTAGCCCTTCTCCTCCATTGCCTTGACGACAGCGGAGTAGTTCTCGGGGTCGGTGGTGATCTCAGCGGCATCTTCGCCTGCATCGAAGTCCTCAGCACCGGCATCCAGGGCGTCCATCATAGCCTCGTCGGCATCCTTGTCTTCCAGAGAAATGTCGATGACGCCCTTCTGGCTGAACAGGAAGCCCACGCAGCCCATAGCGCCCAGGTTGCCGCCGTTCTTATCAAAGTAGTGGCGCAGGTCAGCAGCGGTACGGTTGCGGTTGTCGGTCAGAGTCTCGACCATGACCGCAACGCCGCCGGGGCCGTAACCCTCGTAGGTGATTGCCTCGTACTCGGTCTTATCGCCGCCCTCGGCCTTCTTGATGATACGCTGGATGTTATCGTTCGGCACGCTCATACGCTTTGCCTTGGCGATCAGGTCAGCCAGCTTGCTGTTGGAAGCGGGGTTGGGGCCGCCGGTACGGACGGCAACGCTGATCTCGCGGCCGATCTTGGTAAAGACCTTTGCCTTTGCGCCGTCAGTCTTCTCCTTCTTGCGCTTGATATTGTTCCATTTGCTATGTCCAGACATGGGAAAGAGCCTCCTGTATTTTATCAGTGATCTCCGCCTGCGGGCAGACGGGCTGTGGTCGCCCGCATTGTGGCAGCACACAAAATCTAACTCTATTATTTTATCACAACAGCCACCGGCGTTCAAGCCTTGTACCGATGGTTTTCCGGTTTATTCTGCCAAAAACTACGTTTTACAGCAGACGAAGTGCCTTGGGATAATGGTTTTTGACCCTGCCGCCGGACACTTTGCCGCCTCCCAGCGGCCAGCCGTCCACCGTCACACAGCACCATCCATCGGCAGCGGTGTGAGCTTCTATCTCCCGGCCAGAGAGATATTCCACGGTTCGGGAGTCGGCGAGGGTCAGTTCCTCACGGTTCTGGCAGAGCGCGCCGAAAGCCGTGAACAGATGATGTTCCGGCACGAAGCGCCCCTTTTGCACACTGCCCACGAAGACGCCTGCACGCAAAACGTGAAGATTTGTCTGCGGGAAAGCTGCCGGCAGCAGACCGCCGCCGCCAGGCACCACCGCAGGG
>OGUK01000252.1_pt1 | contig 50421 bp, 59 predicted proteins | sample 1553151 | NCBI WGS metagenome assembly OGUK01 (sample SAMEA2580208, study PRJEB22360) | human gut metagenome | biome: human gut; feature: human-associated habitat; material: faeces | place: Denmark | collected 2008/2010
ATAACAGGACTATAAATTATAGAAAAAGGTTGTGCCAACGTTTTGACACAACCTCACTTCTTTTTTAGTGATGGCTTGTAGTGAAAATGTAAAAGAATTGTCTACGCTAAGTACAAACGAATTAGGCATTACCATACCTGACGGACAGTCACGTGAATATTCTTATACAGACAAAAACGGAGGTTTCTATTATGGAATGACCTCTACGGATGATTGGGGAGATTGGTATGCAGGCTGGAATATTTATGCCAAACGTATCTTTGCCGATTACCGTTTGTATGTGGATGGAGAAAGATTGCTTCGGGAAAATGCCCGCACATCGGTATATCCTGACAAATTAGTTCGCCGATATGAAAAGGCTGTGGAAACATTCTGTCTGGTGGATGAACCGAAGCTGTTGTATGTTCGTATGGATAGTGTACAAGGGAAGCAGATCTCATTCATGCTGATGGGGGAAAATGTGGTGGATGCACGGAAGGATGGAAATTCTGTACTCTATACAACGAAAGAGTCACCGGAAAATGTAATACGTATAGCACCCGTAGCGGAGACAGGAATTGAGTTTGCAGATAATCTGATAACTGTTCCGGTAGCTGCAGGTGGTTTCCTGATTGCTTTTGGTACGGAAGAAGATAGCCGGCAAGCAATAGATGGTTTCCGTAAAGAAGGAGAGAAGTGGTTGGCTGCACGTAGTCAGCGTATTCAATCCTTACTGAACCATAATCCTTTAAAGACCAATCTGGATTCTTTGGATCATGCCCTTGCCTGGATTATGCTTACCAATGATCAGTTGATCACTCATCAGCACGGTGGTTATGGTATGTATGCCGGTTTACCCTGGTTCACAGACTTCTGGGGGCGGGATATGTTTATTTCTATGCCGGGTGCAGTGCTTTGTACAGGGCAGTTTGATACGGCACGTGATATTCTTGCGTCATTTGCACGTTATCAGGATACCATTTCCACATCTCCTACTTACGGACGTGTACCTAATCGTTTGAATCTGGAAGGTATTCTTTATAATACCACTGACGGAACCCCTCGTTTCGTTATGCAGGTACACGATTATCTGAAATATACGGGTGACACCGCCTTCGTGAAAGAAATTTATCCTTCAGTGAAGATTGCTACAGATGCTTCTCTTCGCCTGTATACGGACGAAAAAGGGTATCTTACCCATGCGGATGCGGACACTTGGATGGATGCCAAACGTCAAAGCAAGTATCCCTGTTCACCACGTGGCAATCGTGCTGTGGATGTGCAGGCATTGTGGTATACCCAATTGACGAATGCCTCGGATCTTGCCCGCTACATGAACCGTGAAGAAGATGCTCAGCGTTGGAATCTTGCCGCGGAGCGTCTCCGCTCAAATTTTGAACAGGATTTTGTAGACACAGCCTCCCAGTCAATCTATGATCATCTGAATACAGATGGAAGTGGGGATGCGCAATTCCGTCCCAATGCTATCTATGCGTTGGATCTGGTTTCTGATCCTGACTTGAAGATGCATGAGACAAAAGAAGTTTGGGAACGTCTGGTATATCCGTGGGGAGTGTCTTCACTCGATCAGTCCGACGAACAGTTCCATCCTTATCATGAGCAATGGTATCGTTATCATAAAGATGATGCTTATCATAATGGCACGATATGGCTTTGGAATAATGGTATGGCCATGCAGCGGATGATAGAAAACGGACAAGCTGACATCGCGTATACTTTGTTCTGGAACATGAACCGCCAGGCACTTGCGGAAGGTGCTGTCGGCAGTTTATCAGAGAATGCGGATGCATGGCCACGTGCCGGGCAGACATGGGTGCGTCGAAGTGGAACTTTCCTGCAGGCGTGGAGTAATAGCGAGCATATCCGCGTGTGGAATCAATACTTCCTGGGAATTCGTCCTGATATGCTCAATCATTCCATAACCATTGATCCGCAGCTTCCTTCTGAATTGAAGGTAGTGGATAGTCGGGTAAATATAGGAGATGGTACATTACGTATGATTATTGCTAAAAACAATGTTAGCGGAACCTACCGCTATGAATGGACCGGTACACCCGTAACTCTCAAACTGGATATCGATTCTTATCAGACATTGGATGTTCCGGTTTCAACAGATCACTCGGTAAGTATCAGGACAGAGGGAGCACGTATGACAGTGGATGTCTCTGATGCCTCCGGTAAGAAGACAGCCAATTACGTAGCAGAACGAGATGCACTCAAGCAGGAACAGAAGAAACAACAAGATGATTATTTTATGAATACTCATTTTGCAAAGCCTTCTTACAGAGAAAATATGAAGAGTATGTCCCGTTACTTTGATCCGCCATTGACGTATCAGAGTGTGGAATAATTCTATTCGTAAATCTTATTCAGCAATTTATTCAGCCACTCCCAGCGGAAAAGAAACCAGCGACGGGTACTGCTTTGTTTACCGCCGAAGCGTAAGACAAATTCGCGGTAACCGTGCTTGCGGAAGGGGAGACCGACATCCATAAATTCAAGGTGACGGTATCCCCGCTGCTTGGCATCGAACAGAGCATACCATACGGCAAGTATACCCGGGTATTGAAGGGCATACGTCTTGCGCATACCACCAGAGAACCAAAGGTAAGCACTGTCTTCGGAATAGATGCAGGCACTGCCGCCTATTATTTTATCTTTGTAAGTGACAATGAATATTTTGCTTTGTTCCCCTTTCATCATTTCTTCTTCCATGCGTAGGAAGAACACTCTGCTGGGGAAATGACGGCGTATTTTAGAAGAATAGACATGGTGCAGCATCTGGGAGAATGCATGCACTTCCTCCGGAGTATGAGCTTCCTTTACTTCTGCACCATTTTTTAATCCTTTTTTGATTTGTCGGATGCGCGAGGGACTGAAGCGGCTTTCTACATGCTCAATGCTATGTAGTGAATTACGTACCCGTAGCCAGTTTATGGCGAAGTAATGGTTTTTGCGGAAAGATTTATAACCGAACAGGGAGTTTTCCAGGTTACGGAATTCAATAAGGAATGCCTCCCGTAACGCTTCAGCCGTTAACCGTTGCAACATCTCACCAAAGACAAATTCTTTGTCGATAGTTTCATCAAAATACTCTCCTGTTCCATAAACCTCACAGCGCTTGATAATGGCGGGCGGGAACAGACGGGCGCTCTTTCGTACTGCTGCCAATAGCTTGGCGACAGGCTTTTCGGCTTCTGATGCAACGATGAGAAGGGGCGTATAACCCGGGGTTGCTTCGTAGATATGAAACAACTCGATGGAGTGAAATGTATTATTGCCCGGCAGTTCCGGGATGTCACTCCCGTGGTAATATGTCGTCAGTTTCAAAGGCATTGACTGCAAATTTAGAAAATAATCTTGTATCTTTGCGTTCCTAAATGGTTATTTAGCGCAATGCGCTAAATAAGTTACTAATAAAATATGATATATGGAAAATTTCAGTGAATTGCTAAAAGTGCGCCGCAGTATGCGGAAATTTACGGATGAAGAGTTGACGCAGGAAGAGGTGGTTACCCTGATGAAGGCTGCGCTGATGTCACCCACTTCCAAGCGGACAAATGCATGGCAGTTTATTATGGTAGACGATAAGGAGTTGCTTGAGAAACTATCACATTGCAAGGCGCAAGCGTCGCAATTTATTGCTGATGCACCGTTGGCAATTGTAGTAACGGCTGATCCGTTAGTGAGTGATGTGTGGATTGAAGATGCTTCCATTGCTTCGATTATTATACAATTACAGGCAGAAGATATGGGCTTAGGCAGTTGCTGGGTGCAGGTGCGCGAACGTTTCACCGCTTCCGGTATGCCGTCCGATGAATATGTGCGCGAAGTGCTCGATATTCCTTTACAACTGCAAGTGCTCAGTGTCGTTGCTATCGGACACAAAGGCATGGAACGTAAGCCTTTCAGTGAAGAACATCTGCAATGGGAAAAAGTTCATATCAATAAATACGGAGGAAAGTAACGGTGGGTGCAGCAAAAGTAAACAATAACCGCGATACTTACAGGGCCACAGCGGTTACATTGATTGTTTTCGGTATACTTTATCTGGTGGACAAATTGATACATTTCTCAAGTATTGGTTTGCCGTGGGTGATGAATAAAGATAATTTTCTGCTTTATACGGCGGTGATATTTCTCATCTTCAAGCGTGATAAATCGGTGGGACTGGTGTTGATTGGTCTGTGGCTGATACTGAATTTCGGATTGATAACGGCATTGCTCGGCACGATGTCTGCCTATCTGCTGCCTGTGACTTTGCTGGTTCTCGGAATTATTCTATATTGGCTGGCTACAAGATGAAAAGGAGTGTACAAGATACGCCGGTAGTCTTTATCGGTGCCGGAAACCTCGCAACGAATCTGGCCAAGGCTTTATATCAAAATGGTTTTCGTATAGTACAGGTCTACAGCCGTACAAAAGAGGCTGCATGTGCCTTGGCTCAAGCGATAGAGGCGGAATATACGACTGAACTTTCGGAAGTATCCAGGGATGCCCGGCTCTATATTGTCTCTTTGAAGGATGCTGCTTTCGTGGAACTATTACCCGAAATTGTTGCCGGGAAGGAAGATGCTTTGCTGGTACATACAGCCGGGAGCATTCCGATGAGCATTTGGGAAGGAAAAACTTCGCGTTACGGTGTGTTTTATCCTATGCAGACTTTCAGCAAACAGCGCGAGGTGGATTTCCGTACGATTCCTTTCTTCATAGAGAGCAATTCATCCGAAGATACGGAATTGTTGAAGGCAATTGCTTCTGTCCTTTCGGAAAAGGTGTATGAAGCTACCTCTGAGCAGCGTAGAAGCCTGCATCTGGCAGCTGTGTTCACTTGTAATTTTACGAATCACATGTATGCTCTGGCGGCTGAATTATTGAAGAAATATAATCTTCCATTCGATGCGATGCTACCCTTGATTGATGAAACAGCCCGTAAAGTGCATGAACTGGAACCGAAGCAGGCTCAGACAGGTCCGGCTGTACGTTATGATGAAAATGTAATCAATAAGCATCTGGAGATGCTTGCTGATGAACCGGAGATGCAGGAATTGTATCAGCTTGTGAGCGAGAATATACATCGTTTGCATAATAAGTAATGTTTCGATGCATAACAAGCAATGTTTTGGTACATAACAAGCATTGTTTTATCCTAAAACAAGCATCGTTTTTTTTGAAAGGTAACCTAATTTAAAAACCGAATATAGTGAGTACTATCAATTACGATCTGAAAAAGATAAAAGCACTTGTATTTGATGTTGATGGCGTTTTGAGTGCTAACGTCATACCGATGAGTTCGGATGGAGAACCGATGCGTACCGTGAACATTAAAGATGGTTACGCTTTGCACCTTGCCTGCAAACAGGGTTTGTTACTGGGAATCATTACCGGTGGACGCTCCGAAGCTGTTCGCAAACGCTTTATGGCCTTGGGAATTCCTTCTGAGGATATTTACATGGCTTCTTCCGTAAAAATCCATGATTATCATGATTTTCGTGACCGCCATGGCTTGAAAAACGAAGAGATTCTTTATGTAGGTGATGACATTCCGGATATTGAAGTTATGCGTGAGTGCGGATTACCTTGTTGTCCTAAAGACGCATCAGCAGAAGTGAAGACCGTCTCCCGCTACATTTCCTATGCCAATGGTGGCTATGGCTGTGGTCGGGACGTTGTAGAACAAGTATTGAAAGTTCAGGGACTTTGGATGGATGATAAAGCCTTTGGTTGGTGATCTCCTCTTATACTTAATGCTTAAAAATTAATACTTTAAATCGTTATGTTGGACAATTTAGAGAAATATAAGGTGATTCTTGCCTCGGGATCTCCCCGCAGGAGAGAATTGATGGCAGGTTTGGGCGTGAATTATGAAGTGCGGATTCTTCCGGATGTGGATGAATCTTATCCGGATACTTTGCAGGGGGAGGAAATACCGCTCTACATTGCTAAGGAAAAAGCGGACGCCTACATACCTATGATGCAACCAGATGAACTGATAATTACGGCGGATACGATTGTATGGCTGGATGGTAAGGTTCTTGGCAAACCCCGGGATAGGGAAGATGCTTTGCAGATGTTGCGGACTATGTCGGGGCGTACCCATGAAGTTTTCACCGGCGTATGCATAACCACTACCGATTGGCAGCGAAGTTTTACAGCACAGACTGAAGTACGTTTCGCCACATTGAGCGAAGATGAAATTATATATTACGTAGATAACTTCAAACCGATGGATAAAGCCGGAGCCTATGGAGTACAGGAGTGGATTGGTTTTATTGGGGTGGAGAATATCTCGGGAAGTTACTATAATATCATGGGGCTTCCTGTGCAAAAACTATACAGGGAATTACTGAAGGTATAGTTTAATACTCTTTCTCGTTTGCCAGATTCCAGGCATTCAGAAAAGATGCTCTGGTTATCTCCACAATCTTTTCCCAATTCAATCTGTCGGCATGATCGGAGGGCTGGTGGTAGTCCGGATGTCCATCCGTATGATACCAGATAATAGGAACTCCCGCTTTGGCAAAGGAACCGTTATCACTACCGCCTATGGGGTTATCCCATGGATGATAGTCGGGCTCCAACCGGAGATTGTATTTCTTTATATCTTCTTTGAGCCACTTTCCAAAAGCCGCGTTGGCTTCTGTATAGAAATAAACCACGTGCATCGGTTGCTGCGGTTTATTGTTACGGCCTATCATATCGAAATTCAGATAACCCTTGACTTGTGAAATGAACGGGTAGGTTTGTACAAAGAATTTTGAACCCAGCAATCCTTTTTCTTCGCCATCCCAGAAAGCAAAAATAATATTTCTTTCCGGTTGTTTCCCGCTGGCAATGAATGCTTTGGCTATTTGTAGGACAGCTGATACTCCGGAAGCATTGTCATCGGCACCGTTATAAATCTGATCACCATCCAGAGCCGGATCTATTCCTAAATGATCGAAGTGTGCGCCGACAATTGCATACTCATTGACATTTTTACCGGGAATTATTCCCAAGACATTAGTCATTGGGAGTTTCTGATGAACTTCTTTGCTGAATAAAGCAATCGAATCGGGGTGTACTTCCAACCGTCCTTTTTTCTGCCGTTCTCTCCGGTAGGCTTCAAAAGGTTGAAAATAATTGTCTCCTAATGGCTGTACTCCCATTGCCTGAAGCAATGAAGCAATATATTGCGCCGCTACCTTGGAACCGTGGTATCCGGCTTCCCGACCCTGTAATTCATCGTGTGCCAGAAAACCGATATACGCTTCGGCGGATGCCCGGTTTATGCTTTCCAATCCTTTTTCCACGGGAGTTTGTGCTGCTGCCAAATAGCTGAAACAACAGAGTATAGCCAGAATGCAGTATTTCTTCATCAGATATTTATTTATGCCTTTATTCAATCATATCCAGCATTAATGGAATTTCCTCGGCTGCGATACCTTGCTTGAGCAGGCTGTTCCGGTCTCTGTCGAATATTTCCAGGAATGCGTCCTTGCTACCACTTTCTGCCATAGTTTTACCATAGAGTCCGGCAGCTTTTTCTATATTTCCCAATACCCATGCCACGTGTCCGGCATTGAGATAATCTGTTGCAAGAGGTTTGGAGGCGAGAAGTTTGTCATAATACTTCATAGCCTGTTCATGCTTACCACTGACAAATGAGCACCAGCCGATACCGCGCCATGCTTTCATGCAGTTGTTTTCCAGAAAGTCCAGTTTGAAGAAGTATTGTAGTGCATCTTCGTATCTTTTCTGCTCTGCCAGGCAACTTGCGGTATAGAATAACACATTGTGGTTTTCTGGTTGAATTGTTTCCACGCGGTGGTAGTATTCCAGAGCGGCATCGAAATTCTTCATCTGACGGTAACAGGTAGCCAGATGGCGGAGCGTCCACAAATGATCAGGTTTCAGCATATCGGCTTTCAGATAAGCATCCACAGCTTCCTGATAGCGTTTCTCCTTTTGCAGGCAGAAGCCTGTTTTCTGGAAAATATCCGCATTGGCCTGTTTCCGGTCTATCAATATCCGGTAGAGCTCCAATGCTTCGGCAGGGTGCTCTTTGCGGAAGTGGAAATCGGCAACAGCCACCAATAGCTCGGGAGCACTCAGCAATTCTTTTAGCACAGGATTACGGTGCAAAGCAATCTCTTCCTGGAAGATGTTGTGGAACTCATATCTACGTTGGCTGAGTTTGAAGAAACGATATAAATCGTGAATATACTGGTTGCTGATAACATCAGGCCGTTCTGCGTATTGCTTCAGACTGGCGCTATTCTTCTCTTCCATAAAGTCACTTTGGTCCTGGGGCGTCATCTGGCTTAACATCATATCCCGCTGTCCTTGCGGAAGTTGGGCAATGGTGAAACAGAATGAATACTTATCACTGTTGCAGAAGAATCCGGATTGCAGAATGATAGAGAGTACAGAACTTTCACTTGTCTGGTTCAAGCCGACCTGGTGGATAATACTGGAGTGCATCCGGTCGAAAGGATAGAACCAGTTGTGTGGTTCGCGGAAGAAAGGATAGCCTTTCAGTTGTGCGAATGTACTCATATAGACATCAGCGCCTTCCAACTGTAAATCGTTCATTTCTCGTATTTTGTCTCCCAATCCTGATTGTTCGAAAGCCTGTTCCCAGTCCGGATTACGGTCGTTTTCATCAGTTTCTTCAAAACCGAATTTCATGTTGCGCATGATATTCACGTTCCTCATCATTTCGGGAATGATTTCTTCCCGCATCTTCTTGTCAATTTTCTCGGTTTCCTGGCTGCGAAGCAGTTGGATGTAAACACGGTTCACCTGTTTACTGAAGTCCGGATCTTCTCTGAAAAGAGAAATGCGTGCTTCCAGTTCCGGGTAGAGTGTAATGCGAGTGGGGTAGAGATGCAGGGTGATGACAAGTCCTACCAAAGCCCTTTGGTTGATTTGCAGATGGGTATGGCGGAGTCCGTCGAGCAGCCAATTGATCTTGCGTTCGTCGAAACACTCCATTAAACTAAGTGTGACAGCACTGACAAACAGACATAAATCATTGATTGGTAATGTTTCCGAGCGGAGCATATCTTCTGCCTGGGCAAATTCTTCCAAAGTCCAGTTATTGTTGCTCCAAGTGGTAAGAAACATAACCTGGTGTGTTTCTTCATGCCGTTTTAAGATAGCGTCCAAGCCTTGATAGTTTGCCAACTGCGATACGGCCATTTCGTCCGAGAATCCTTCCAGTATCCTCTGTTGGGCAGAGAGGTCATAAGCCTTCGGTAACTGGTTGGGATTTCTGCGCAAAGAATGATAGTAGTGGGTAGATATCTCATCCAGCAATAGGATGCGCGTCTGATCGGCAATTTCCCAGGTATCGGCTAATAGTTGACGATACAATTTATGCCGTTCCGGATCTTTCATTCCCAGCTTCATGTATTGCAGCATATACTGATAGGAAGTCTGGATTTGTTCCAGGCGGTTACGCAAAGTCCAGTCATTACTATTATATAAGAAAGCATCCAGCTGAACGAGAGCTTCTTTCAGCCGTTTATCTTCCAGTAAACTGACTATCTGATTATATTGTTTTTGGATGGATTGTTCATTCATATTCAGTCCTTTCTTTAATACTTTATTAGTATAAGGTACAAAAATGATGCCAAAAAAGTTCGGGTTCTTAGAAAATACTGACTGCAGTTTTGGTTGTCAGTAATTCCAGAGCTTTCATGCCCATTACGGAGTTGCCTTTGGAATTGAGTCGCGGACTCCATACAGCTACTGCATACTTGCGTGGGCATACAGCAGCGATACCACCACCGACACCACTTTTCCCGGGTAATCCTACCAGATAAGAAAACTCACCGGCTTCATCATAGAAACCGCATGTTTGCATAATGGCATTGATACGCTTCACCTGCGAAGTCGTCAGTTCGGTTCCATCAAAACTGAACGGTCTTGTGTGATCGGCAAAGGGGAGGAATGAATGTGCCAGTTCCCGGCAATTCATACTTATGGAACATTGACGGAAGTAGAAGCGAAGTACCCGCTCGATGTCGTTTTCTATATTGCCGTGATATTTCAGCATATTGGTGATGGCGGCATTCAGATATCCATACTCCCGTTCGGAAGCAGCCATGCTTTCATTATATTGAATCGTGTCATTGCCGCAGAGTTTCCGCACAAAAGAGAGATATTCCCTTTCCGGATATTCAAGTACTGAGAGCAAGACGTCTGCCATTACCAATGCCCCTGCATTGATGAGTGGATTGCGGGGGATTCCTTTCTCCATTTCTAGCTGAAAGATGGAGTTGAATGCATTGCCGGACGGTTCTACGCCTATGCGTTTCCAAAGTTCGTTACCTATCCGGCCAAAGCTCATGGCAAGAGAAAATACTTTTGAAATACTTTGCACGGCGAAACGTTCATCACTGTCTCCCTGGGCATATTCCTTGCCTTCGATGGTGCGCAGACAGATGCCATAACGATCAGGATTGACTTTCAGCAGTTCAGGGATATAACTTGCCGGTTTGCCTTCCTGTGCATACGGCTGTATTTCTTCGTATATTTCTTTCAGAATTCGGCTGTATTCCATAGCATGTAAGGTTTTTCTTTAGAAGCGCACTTGCAACTGTGCTTGTAATAAATTACTGTTTTCTCCGATATGGCGGTTGCAGTACGTATATTGTGCCTGTACTCTGCACTTAGGATAAAACCAGTATTGCAGTCCCACTACGTAATTGGTTTGCTTGTCATCCAGCACTTTGCTTTTGTTAAAATAGTCATAAGATGCAATGACATCCACTTTGGGGAATACATGTGCAGATGCCGTTACGTAGTAGCCGTCGCTTTTCACGTGTCCATCTTTTCCGGCCAGGTATTCTGTGCGTACATCAACCGGTTTGGTCTTAATCACTGCACCTGCCGACCAACGGTTACGCGTATAGTTTTCACCTACCTGTATATCCGGATTAAGAGGGGAAGTGGCTACTGCGCATCCCTTTCCTTTAACAAAAGAACCACCTACGGATAGCCAGTCGAGCGGATGAACCATCAGACTGCCTACAATATCTTTCTGGTTGTTCTTGTCTTTCAGATTGATGCCTTGTCCATTCATCAATGCAAGATTATAATTTACCAGTTTGCCGAACAGGTCTCCATAAATCAGGAGGCCCATATCGCGCCCGCTGCTGGAACCATATAACGGATCGCTGCCGTTGATACCGGCCAGATAATTGACTGACTGCGCGTAGCAATTGATCAACTCTACATAGCAGGGAGACATTGGGTTTTCAATGGTATACATCGTTTTGAATTGTCCGATGCGGGCGGTCAGTTGGGGGAGGAATTTGTATTCGGTGTATGCTTCAAGTATTTTCCCGGTATTGGCAAAGCTGTACATGAAGTAACATAGCCAGCGGTCAGTGATTTTACCTTGTGCCATGAAGATAACCCGCTTGATGTCGAAGGTATTACTGCCATCGTCGGCATCATCATACGTATATCCTACCTGTGCATAACCGGCAAGGCTGATACGGTCTTTCAGAGTGTTTACTACGTCGTTTAAACAAGCATCTTGTGCCGTTGCTATCAGGACAGAGAACAAGAAAGCGAAAGATAACAGTATTCGTTTCATTATTTTTTATAGATGTGAAGATATAAGATTAAAAAAGGCAACCCTTCTTTTCAAAGAGCTGCCTTTGGGTATGATAATGTCTGTTTTTATTCGTTGATAGCAGCGATACCCGGAAGAACTTTTCCTTCGATTGCTTCGAGCAATGCACCACCACCGGTTGAAACGTAAGAAACACCGCTTGCCAAACCGAACTTGTTTACGCAAGCTACGGAATCACCACCACCTACAAGTGAGAAAGCACCGTTCTTGGTAGCCTCTACGATAGCTTCACCTACGGCACGTGAGCCATGAGTAAAGTTCTCGAATTCGAATACACCAGTCGGACCGTTCCACAAGATAGTCTTGGAGTTTTTAATAACGTCTGTGAAGATTTTCTCTGTTTCAGGACCGATATCCAAACCTTCCCAACCATCAGGAATTTGGTCAACCGGACAGAACTTAGTGTTGGCGTCGTTAGAGAAAGCGTCAGCGATCTTAGCGTCAACAGCCAATACCAGGTTTACACCTTTTTCTTTAGCTTTTGCTACCAGGTCAAGAGCCAGATCCAGTTTGTCATCTTCGCAAATGGAAATACCGATCTTTCCACCCATAGCCTTAGTGAAAGTATAAGTCATACCACCGGCGATGATCAGGTTATCAACCTTACTCAGCAGGTTTTCGATGATTTCGATTTTAGAAGAAACCTTAGAACCACCCATGATAGCAGTGAACGGACGTTTGATGTCATTCAATACTTTATCAACAGCTTTCACTTCTTTCTCCATCAAGTAACCGAACATCTTGTTGTCTTTGTCGAAATATTTAGCGATCAAAGCCGTAGAAGCGTGTGCACGGTGAGCTGTACCGAAAGCGTCGTTTACGTAGCAGTCAGCATAAGAAGCCAATTTCTTGGTGAATTCTTTCTGGCTTTCTTTTACGGCTTTCTTGGCGGCAGCTTTTTCTTCGTCTGTCGCATCTTCTGCCAAACCGCGGGGTTTGCCTTCCTCTTCAGCATAGAAACGAAGATTCTCAAGCAACAGCACTTCACCCGGTTGCAGAGCAGCAGCTTTTACAGCAGCTTCTTCGCCCATACAGTCGTTAGCGAATTGCACCTCAACACCCAACAATTCTGACAGATGTTTCAGGATATGTTTCAAAGAGAACTTGTCAGCCGGACCTTTCGGACGACCGAGGTGAGAACCAATAATTATACTGCCACCGTCAGCCAAAATTTTCTTCAGCGTAGGAAGAGCAGCACGCATACGGTTATCATCTGTAATGTTGAAGTTTTCGTCCAAGGGTACATTGAAGTCCACACGAACGAATGCCTTTTTACCGGCAAAGTTGAATTGATCAATTGTCATAATACTCTATTTTATTTAAAAGTGTTATTAATTTGTTTTCGTGAGCGCAAAGTTAGCATTTATTTCTTTCTTTTGCTATGAAACCGTCATTTATTCTTTATCTTCCGGCTTCTCTTTGCTAACTTTATACTTCTCGCAATAATATTTGCACATCAATTGCAAACCGCAGTTGTCACATTGTGGTGTACGTGCCTGGCAGACGTATCGTCCGTGCAAAATAAGCCAGTGATGAGCAATGGGAATGTCGGCTTCCGGAATGTTTTTCACCAGTTCTTTTTCTACACTGAACGGGGTGGTGCATTGGTCCGAAACTAGTCCGAGGCGATGGCTTACACGGAACACATGAGTGTCTACTGCCATTGCCGCTTTGTTGAATACAACGGATTGGATGACGTTTGCCGTCTTACGTCCTACACCGGGAAGTTTTATGAGTTCTTCCAGTGTGCCGGGCACTTCGCTGTTGAAGTCTTTCACCAACATTTGTGCCATGCCTACCAGATGTTTTGCCTTGTTATTGGGGTAAGACACGCTACGGATATATTCATATATCACTTCCGGAGTACTGGCAGCGAGAACTTCCGGAGTCGGGAAGTCGCGATACAGTGGCGGAACAATCATATTCACCCGTTTATCCGTACATTGGGCGGAGAGGATGACCGCTATCAGCAGTTGAAACGGAGTCTCATAGTGTAGTTCCGTTTCGGCTACGGGACGATTTTCCCGAAACCAGGCAAGGACTTTTTCATAACGTTCTTTCTTTCTCATCGCAATTTATTTTTATGGTAATTGGGAGCTACTTTGCCATTGAAGTAGAGCATGGAAACAATGGTAAGGCAGGCTCCGAATAAATAGGCTTTATCAAAGGTGCTGACTTCTGCAATATAGCCTCCTGTCAACATACCGATACCGATGCCTACATCCCAGGAGGTCAGGTAGGTGGAAGTGGCGGTACCACGTTGGCTGTTGGGGGCGAGGTTGACAAATAAAGTGTTGTAAGCGGGGAACATAATGCCGAACCCCACTCCCAGCAACAAGGCCACGGAAAAGAAAACAATCGTACATACCATGTTGTTCCAGCTGATAAGATATACACAGGCCGAAAGCAGGAAAAAACTGAACACCACGAGATACAGTCCAGCGGAAATAACCTGCGTTATCTTACCTCTGTCCACAATCTTTCCGGAGAATATACGTGAAATAGCCATTCCTATTGCCATGAAAGTGAAGAAGAAACCTGTGGTGGCATTAATCCCGATTTGTTTGGCATACATAGCCACATAGTTGGTCGTCATTCCATAAGGAATGGAAAGCAACAAGAGGCTGATACCTGCCGGAATACCTTTCAGCAATATGAATCGGTCGAGAGATATCGGTTCCCGTCTCACAGGTGGTTTATAAGGAGTCTTTACAAGAGAAGCGCAAACGAACCCAGCCATACAGGACCCTAGTGAACAGCAGAATATGGTAGTAAAACTCATTCCCGCATCATGCAGAAATAATCCTGACATCGGACCCACTGCCATTGCAATGTTGTTTGAAAGCCCATAATATCCCAATCCTTCTCCGCGTCGTGAAGATGGCATGATGTCAATCACCACTGTGTTACCACCTACGGTTACCATTCCGAACGATACTCCCTGTATGATACGGAACATGATAAACAGTGTAAGCGAGCCTGCAATAATGTATCCGGCAAACATCGTCATAAAGATGAAGTAAGCCATCAAATATAAAGGTTTACGTGCAAAACTGTCCAGAAAATAACCGGAGAAGGGGCGGATACACAATGCAGCTACTGTGTAGCAGGAAAGAATGATACCGATTGTGGAATTGCCGGCACTGAATACTTCGGACAGGTAAAAGGGAAGTACCGGTATCAGCAACCAGAATCCGAAATACAGCAGGAAGTTGGCTGCGAGAATAAAACAATAACTGGAAGTAACAAGTTTATCTTTCATTCTTATTAAATTGAGAGTTGAGAATTGAGAATCGAGAGTTGCCTGTGGCATGATAGCGCAGCCCAACTCTCAACTCTTAATTCTCAACTCTCCACTTATTTTAGTAAGCGGCTTCGAATTCCTTCAGGAATCTTGTGTCGTTTTCAGAGAACATACGAAGGTCTTTCACCTGATATTTCAGGTTAGTAATACGCTCGATACCCATACCGAGGGCGTATCCGCTGTATACCTTACTGTCGATGCCGTTACTTTCCAATACGTTGGGGTCTACCATACCGCAACCCAGGATTTCTACCCAGCCGGTATGCTTACAGAACGGACAGCCCTTTCCGCCACAAATGTTACAACTGATGTCCATTTCGGCACTGGGTTCCGTGAACGGGAAATAAGACGGACGCAGACGGATCTTGGTATCTTCGCCGAACATTTCTTTGGCAAAGAGCAATAACACCTGTTTCAGATCAGTGAAAGATACGTCTTTATCTACGTACAACGCTTCTACCTGATGGAAAAAGCAGTGTGCACGATAGCTGATAGCTTCGTTACGATATACGCGTCCCGGGCAAATGATGCGGATAGGAGGTTGTGAGACTTCCATAACGCGTGTTTGTACGGATGAAGTGTGCGTACGCAATACGATGTCGGGATGTGCTTCGATGAAGAAAGTATCCTGCATATCGCGTGCGGGGTGATCTTCAGCAAAATTCAATGCGGAGAACACGTGCCAGTCATCCTCAATTTCCGGACCTTCGGCAATACTGAAACCCAGACGTGCAAATATATCGATGATTTCGTTTTTTACGATGGTGAGCGGGTGGCGTGTACCCAGTTCTACCGGATAAGCGGAACGAGTGAGGTCAATATCGTCACAACCCGTATCCTGGCTTTCGAACTGTTCTTTCAGGGCGTTAATCTTTTCCTGCGCCTTGTTTTTCAGTTCATTCAGTCTCATGCCGACTTCTTTCTTCTGTTCGGCAGCCACGTTGCGGAAGTCTGCCATCAAGTCATTGATAGCGCCTTTTTTACTGAGGAATTTAATGCGGAGTGCTTCCAGTTCCTCGGCGTTGGCAGCTTTCAGTGCTTCCACTTCTTGCAGAAGCTGGTTGATTTTATCTATCATATCGTCGTTATTATTTATTTCCGAAATACATAAAACGGTGCAAAGATACAACTTTATCATGATTTCGCTCCCAATCTCTTTATAAAATTAATCGGTCGCGGGGAAAAAGTCTGTGGCTGTGTAAATCTTCGTAGCATCTCTATGCGATCTCCGTATTGTATAGATTGCGGATAATCATTACCCTTATCAGCTATGCACCGTCCTCCTTATCTTTGTGGGAGGTTAATTAGCTTCTTCTTTGTTCTTTTTCAGTGCCTTCTGATAAAGTTCTTCTTGCAAAACAAAGAATTCTGCCATGAGCTCAACAGGAACACATGGGTCGTTTTCATCTTCCGCATTGTTCATCAATTGCTCGATTCTTTTAGAGAGGGAAAGGTAACGCTGCATTTCAGGGTCATAGGGGTTAAGCGTATGCAGTATAATGTCGCTTTTCCTTAAATTAGTTTGTTTCATCTTTTATGATTGATTTATTCGGCAAAGGTAACTGCTTTTTTAGTATTCTTAAGTATTCCGGCGTAAATAATCTTTTTGCTAAGCAATTTTTTCGAACAGATATTAAAAAAATATATTAATAGGTCTCTCTGATAACAACTTAATAGCTATTCAACTATCTTTATTACAGAAAATAGTGGCCACAAGTGTTTTCGTATTACTAACAATATCTATATAGTGTCAGATTCTTAACGGAAGGCATTATATAGTAACTAATTTGTAAACTATGGAAACCAAAAAAACACCCAAAGCAAACTTGGAAAGCAAGAGACCCACGTGGTTACTTGTAGGTTATGTAGTCGTACTTGCCTTCATGTTCGTAGCGTTTGAATGGACGCGTGATATTAAGATTGACACGAGTGGTCGTATCGTCGAAAATGTATTTGAACAGGACATGGAGATCCCTCTTACAAGGCAGCCTGAGGTTGCTCCCCCACCTCCACCTCAAGTTACTCCTATTAATGATGTTTTGACAATAATAGATGATGACGCTAATGTAGAAGAAACCAATTTTGCCTCCTCGGAAGAAACCGGTGAGGATGTTGTAGTGAAACACATACCTGTCACTGTGGACGAAGATGTACCGGTAGAAGATGAGATTTTTGAAGTAGTGGAAGAAAATCCGCAATTTCTCAATGGTGGTACAGTCGGTCTTTTACAGTATTTGAGTAAGAATATCAAGTATCCCACCATTCCACAAGAGAATGGAACCCAGGGGCGTGTAACAGTACAGTTTGTTGTGAACAAGGATGGTAGCATCGTGGATGTGAACGTGATAAGAGGCGTTGATCCTTATCTGGACAAAGAAGCGGTTCGCGTTATTTCTACTATGCCGAAATGGAAGCCCGGAAAACAACGTGGCGTACCCGTACGCTGCAAGTTTACAGTGCCTGTGACGTTTAAGTTACAATAGGATAAGTTTTAAAATCATTACATTGTTTGATTAAAGGTGAGATGGTTTGTTTGAGTGTGGATGCTTGAATGAACCATTTCACTTTGCATCAATAGTTCCTACATCCTACACCATTTATTATTTTTATCTGATTATCAGGTGTATATATGATGTATGAAGCGGTGTAGGAAGATGCATAAAAGCTTCATCCTACACCATAAAACAGACAATAAAGAACGTTTTTATACTTGTAATTTACTAATTCACAGATTCTTAATGTGCATTGTACAAACTTTGCCCGAATTCGTACAAATATCTCTTTTCTAGCCTGCAATTATTCATTACTGGAGTTAAACACCATCTTCTCATGGTATAGAAGGCTGAATTATAGATGTAAAATTTGATATGCCCCTTTCTTTTTCCCCTAAAGCTTTCATGTTAATGTCATTATGCTATAAGTAAAACCTCGTTTTCCAATTGTGGGCTGTCTGTCCCGCAATTGCGGGCTGCATAGCCTACAATTGGAAAACGTATAGCCCGCAACTGTAGGACGAAGTTTTGCTACGGGCAAAAGAAGAAAAGTAATAAAGCAAAGCGTGGTTTTCATACGACCTTTTACTCATCTTTCTTATTGTTCCTAAGTATTCTATTGTGGAATCTTTTTGGATTTATAAAAGATAGGTGGGGAGATAGAATAAAAAAAGGAATATATCCTGCTTCTGATATATTCCTTTTTATCGTGGAGAGTATCGGACTCGAACCGATCACCTCGACACTGCCAGTGTCGCGCTCTAGCCAGATGAGCTAACCCCCCTTTTTTGATCCTTCGCTAACGTTTGCGAGGTTTCTCTCTTTTTGGTGGCGCAAATATAATGCATTATTCTGAAATAATTGCTATGTTTGCGAAACAAAGTGAAAGAAAAAATATGCTGATTTATAATACAACCTATCAAGTAGAAGAAGGACAGGAAGATAACTTCCTAATCTGGATCAAAGAATTCTATTTACCCGAAGTAGAAAAGGCTGGTGCATTGCATACACCGCGCATTGTTCGTGTACTCAGTCACCGTGAAGAGGGCAGTACCTGTTATTCCCTTCAGTTTGAAGTGGAAAATTCCGGTGTTTTGCATCGCTGGCATCTGGAACAGGGAACAAAGTTGAACGAAGAGCTGGTTAAGATATTCCAGGATAAAGTGGTAGGGTTTCCTACACTGATGGAGGTGATAGAGTGATACAGCCTGTCAAGGAAAAGATAATTCTGGGCATTGACCCCGGTACGACCATTATGGGATACGGAGTTTTGCGTGTACAGGGAACAAAACCTGAGATGATAGCTATGGGCATTATTGATTTGCGTAAAATGGGTGACCATTACTTGAAATTACGTCATATACACGAACGGGTGTTGAGTATTATCGAGAGCTATCTGCCTGATGAACTTGCCATTGAAGCGCCCTTTTTCGGGAAGAATGTACAGTCTATGCTGAAGTTGGGGCGTGCACAAGGTGTTGCCATGGCGGCCGCTCTCAGCCGGGATATACCGATCACGGAATATGCTCCTTTAAAAATTAAAATGGCTATCACCGGAAACGGTCAGGCTTCCAAGGAGCAGGTAGCGGATATGTTGCAACGCATGTTGCATTTTGCAAAGGAGGATATGCCTACATTTATGGATGCCACGGACGGTCTTGCTGCCGCTTATTGTCATTTCCTGCAAATGGGACGCCCTACAGTAGAGAAAGGATATCATGGCTGGAAAGATTTCATAGCCAAGAATCCCGACAAAGTAAAGCGATAATATCTCGTATCTAATACTTAATGCTTGATACTCAATAATTAATACATGACATTTAATACTTAAAATAACGACCATGAAACTGAATGAACTTGCCTTGATTGGAGTGGCTGCTGCTACGATTGTCAGCTGTTCTCCGGCGAAAAAAGAGTACGCGTCTTATGAGCTGTATCCTGTTCGCTCGGGTGACCTGACAGAGATGGAGTATACTCCTGAAGTTACAAATTTTACTTTGTGGGCACCCACTGCCGATGAAGTGCGTCTGATGTTGTTTGATACCGGTGACAGTGGTCATGCTTATGAAACCGTTTCAATGGTGGCCGATAAGGAAGGAACCTGGACAGCAAAGGTGGAAAAAGACCTGATTGGGAAATTCTATACATTCAATGTAAAGATTAAGGATAAATGGATGGGAGATACTCCGGGCATCAACGCCAAAGCCGTAGGAGTAAATGGAAAGCGTGCCGCAATTATAGATATGAATGCGACTGATCCCGAAGGTTGGGCAGCTGATAAACGCCCTGCGTTGGCTTCTCCGGCAGATGCGATTATTTATGAAATGCATCACCGTGATTTTTCTATCGATCCTTCTTCCGGTATTCAGCACAAAGGTAAATTCCTGGCATTGACAGAAGAAGGTACGTTGAGTCCTGAACAATTGGCAACCGGTATTGATCACTTGAAAGAACTGGGTGTGACGCACGTACATCTTCTTCCATCTTATGACTATGCTTCCGTAGACGAGACCAGATTGGATGAAAACAAATACAATTGGGGATATGATCCTCAGAACTACAATGTGCCTGATGGTTCATATTCTACCGATCCTTATGATCCTTCTGTTCGTATTAAAGAGTTCAAACAGATGGTGCAAGCATTGCATAAAGCAGGAATTCGTGTAGTGTTGGACGTGGTGTATAATCATACATTCAATACGGCTGAAAGCAACTTTGAACGTACAGTGCCGGGATATTTTTATCGCCAGATGCCAGATGGTAGCTTTGCTGACGCTTCCGCTTGTGGCAATGAAACGGCAAGTAACCGTCCTATGATGCGGAAATATATGATAGAATCCGTGTTGCATTGGATTAATGAATATCACCTTGACGGTTTTCGCTTTGATCTGATGGGCATTCATGATATAGCAACGATGAATGAAATTCGGAAGGCAGCTACGGCAGTTGACCCGAGTATCATTATTTATGGTGAAGGTTGGGCAGCTAAAGCTCCCCAGATGCCGGAAGACTCGTTGGCTATGAAAGCAAATACTTACCGGATGCCGGGTATCGCTGCATTCTCTGATGAAATGCGCGATGGATTGCGTGGCCCGTTCAATGACAATCATCAAGGTGCTTTTCTTGCCGGAGTTCCGGGAGGAGAGGAGAGTATCAAGTTTGGTATTGTTGGTGCTATCAAGCATCCGCAAGTGGACAATGATTTGGTGAATTATAGTAAGGATTCCTGGGCTGAACAGCCGACACAGATGGTCAGTTATGTTTCTTGCCATGATGATATGTGCTTGGTTGACAGACTGAATGCAAGTGTTCCGGGTATTACGCCACAGGAGTTGATAAAATTGGATAAATTGGCTCAAACGGCTGTATTTACTTCACAAGGCATACCGTTTATTTATGCCGGTGAAGAGGTGATGCGTGATAAGAAGGGCGTGCATAACAGTTACCAAAGTCCTGACTCTATAAATGCTATTGACTGGAAACGTAAAGCAGAACATGCAGATGTTTTCGCTTATTATAAAGGTTTGATACAGTTACGCAAGAATCACCCTGCTTTCCGCATGGGAGATGCGGATCTGGTACGTAAGCATTTGGAATTCCTTCCTGTGGAGGGCAGTAACTTGATAGCCTACCGTTTGAAGGAACATGCCAACAGTGATGTATGGGAAGATATTATAGTGGCGTTGAACTCACGTAAAGAACCTGCTAAACTGACAGTTCCCGAAGGTAAGTATACGGTTGTTTGCAAGGATGGTTTCATCAGTGAAAAAGGATTGGGTACACTTTACGGATCAGAAGTGATCGTTCCTGCACAGTCTGCGTTGATTATTTATAAATAAGAATAGCGTATATATAATAAAATATCGCCCCTACGAGTTGTGTTACTTGTAGGGGCGCATCTGTATTCGCCCGGATACATAAAAATTGAGAGTTTGGGCATTATATTATAGTTTGTGTTATTCTTTAGCGATATCCGTTTTCCAGGTAATTCCGCTTATATCCATTAATTCAAGTTTATATATTCCAGTTGGTATATCGCTAGTGTTTTTTTCAATATTAATTTCTGCTTTAGCCCCTAATGGAATAACGAGACTATGTTCCCCGGGTTTTACTTTTGCAACATATTTATTACGTATATTGCTCACCGGAAAAGAACTAATCTTCGCCAGAATGCAGAAAAATAAGTCCATCCGACTACCAGGCGGAGAGCCAGCGAAAACATACCGGAAAGGTCATAGGTCTGGCCTGACGGGCGTTCTGGTGTTGATTCTTTCTCCATAGATCCTGTATTATTTATCTTGATTGTTCTTTTTTATGATATTTGGCTGCAAAATGTTCCCTAATAGGCCACCCATGGCAGTTCCCCACAATGTGCTGTTTAGTGGAGATGAGGTAATTGGACAAGTATCCGTGCTACAGCCGACATACCTCCAATATAGATAGCCGCCAATAGCCCCGACTATTGCACCTACGATTGTAGGCCAATATCTTTTAGCGAATGTTTTTTCCATCCTTTTTAATACTTTTGATACATGTCTTTTAAAGAAACAGATTTCCTAGGGAAATTGTTTCCCAATATATGGATTATTTTTCATATTAGTTGCTTAAAAAAGGAAGAATTGATTAAACTGCTCTCATTTTGAGCATTTAAAAGGAAAACTTGGTATCTTTGTGGCATCACTAAACAAAATACGTCTGAAATAATGCAACCATATACTATATGTTTGACGGGTGGTGTGGCTCGTAATCCACTTGTGCGATTAGCTGCACCTGCTTCCGCATCTTTTCCGGCAGATGAACACATTGCCATTGTCGGACCTAACGGTTCTGGAAAAAGCCTTTTGGTAGATATGCTTATCGGAAAATACCCTTTGAAGGAAGGAACAATAACCTATGACTTTTCTCCTTCAACGTCAAAAACAGTCTATGAGAATATCAAATATATTGCTTTTCGCGATACGTATGGGTCGGCGGATGCCAATTACTATTATCAGCAGCGCTGGAACACCCATGATCATGATGATGTTCCGTTAGTCAGGGATATGTTGGGAGAAGTCAGGGATGAGAAACTGAAACAAGAACTTTTTGAATTATTCCGTATTGAACCTATGCTGGATAAGCCGATGATTCTTCTTTCCAGTGGTGAGTTGCGTAAATTTCAGTTAGTGAAAGCACTGCTTACAGCTCCCCGTGTTCTTATTATGGATAATCCTTTCATTGGACTGGATGCCCAGACCCGTGAATTGCTGAATACTTTGTTGGCAGGACTAGCCAAACGCTCTGCCGTACAACTTATCCTGATACTTTCTATGATGGATGATATTCCCTCATATATTAATAAAGTGCTGCCGATAGCTAATCGTACGGTAGGGCAAATGATGCAACGTGATCAATATCTTACCATATTCCGGAATGCAGATATACTTGTACCCGAAGATTTACAGCAGCGTATTATTGACCTTCCCTATGATAATACCAATTATGTATCCGATGAAGTGGTCCGATTGAATAAAGTCAGTATTCGCTATGGTGACCGTACTATTTTGAAAGAACTGGACTGGACAGTGATGCGCGGACAAAAGTGGGCGTTGAGTGGTGAGAATGGAGCGGGAAAGTCTACTCTACTTAGTCTTGTGTGTGCCGATAATCCTCAATCATACGCTTGCGATATCAGTCTGTTCGGGAGAAAGAGAGGGACGGGGGAGAGCATTTGGGAAATAAAGAAACATATTGGTTATGTCAGCCCTGAAATGCACCGTGCTTATTTGAAGAATCTACCGGCGATTGAAATAGTTGCCTCCGGCCTGCACGACAGTATCGGACTATACAAGCGCCCGAAAGCGGAACAGATGTCTGTTTGTGAATGGTGGATGGATATTTTCGGTATTGCTGCCTTAAAAGACAAACCTTTCTTGCAATTATCCAGCGGTGAGCAACGTCTGGCACTTCTGGCACGTGCTTTTGTAAAAGATCCGGAATTATTGATACTGGATGAGCCTTTGCATGGTCTGGATACATACAATCGTCGGCGGGTAAAGAAGATAATCGAAGCATTTTGCCGCCGGCAGGATAAAACCATGATTATGGTTACCCATTATGAAAGGGAGTTGCCCGCTACTATTACAGATCGCATAGCTTTAAAGCGTAATCGGTAATCAGTCAAAATTATGAAGAAACTGTTATTCCTGTTTTTGATACTTTTTTTCTTCTTTTCTTGTGGGAGAGGGAAGGCACCGATAAGTGAAAGTTCCCGGATAATACCCGACTCTTTCGCAATCGGTTTGAATTTGTATAATAAAGGAAGAGCAGTTTATCATCATTCCAATAACATGGACAGCATGTTATTCTATATGCAATTGGCTGAAGGTTTCTTCATACGTGATGGGCATAAAGCGCAGGTGAACCGTTACATTGCTTCTGTCTATTCGGCAAGAGGAGAATCGGATGAGGCTATCCGTTATTTTCTGAGGGCTAGTCGTACGGCAGAAGAATGGCAGTATAGTTTTATCTGTCAGGGAATAGCTGATGCCTATACTGCTGCCGGGCGCTTCCGGGAGGGGGTATCTGGATTAGATTCTATACGGAAGAATATGGATAACAGGCAGATGGTACCTTATTATCATTTAGCTAAAGGAAATCTTTGGGCCGGTATCAACGAATATGATTCTGCTTCTACCTATTATCGTATTGCGTCGATGTCCTTGAACCGTTGGGTTGCAGCCGAGGCATCCCGGAGGTTGAAGTTACTATACTCTTCGCTGGGGAAAGACAGCTGCTCTTTCTATTCAGCACTTGCTGCTAATGAACATCTTGTAAATGAACTGAGAAGAGAGGAAGGAGTTGAAAGCCGGACGAAGTATGAAAAGGCTAAACTGGAAAATGAACTGAACCGGTTGAAAATAGATAAGCAGAGGCGGGAAATCTGGCTGTTAAGTCTGGGACTTTGTTTTGTTGTGGCATTCGCTGCGAGTTATATTGTTTGGCAACGTCGCAAACGCCAGATGTATAAGCAGCTTTGGCGTGAGCAATCCCTGAGACTGAGTCAGACGGAACAATTGTTACAGCAGTCGGAAGAGTTGAGTATATTGCGCGAAAAAGAGAGTCAGCTTCGTGAATCGCTTTTTCGACGGATGAAGTCGTTTCATAAAATTCCCTCTTTGGAAAAAGAAGAAGAGAGTGCTGAAGAGGAAAATGATAATCAAAATCGACGTATAGCCTTGTCTAATGAAGAATGGGAGGATATACGCCAAACGGTGGATGGAAGTTATGATAAATTTTCAGTGCGATTACTGGAAGCTTTTCCGGGATTGAGCATGAAGGATGTGTATTTTTGTTGCCTGGTGAAAATAAACGTTAGTATTAAAGATCTATCTGACATTTACTGTATCAGTCGTACCTCGATAAGTCGTAAGAAACAGCGGATGAAACGAGATAAGTTGGGATTGACGGAGAATAATGAGACTTTGGATGATTTTTTGCGCCGTTTTTGAGCTTTTGTCTATACTTATTGCGATTGATTAATTTATATATAGCTTATAATCATGTGTTTATGTGCTTGATGACTTATACCTTTTGTCTATAAGATAATTTGTATTTCCTTCCTTGTCCAGCTATCTTTGTCTCATTGTTTCATGTAAAAAATAAAAATATGAAAAGCAAACAATGGAAAAGTGCAGGATTGATATGCCTGGTGTTTATTGGAGGGTTGAGTTCTTGTACAAATGGTGGACAAGGATCAAAAGGTGATGCATTAGACACACAACCGATAGTTGGTTCGGTGGAGATTTTAAACGGAGATTCTGTATGGGTTTGCAACCTATCGGCACTGAAAGATACATTAGTACTTCCATTGAGTTATTTTGCAGATGAATTGCAGATTGTGAAGTTGGATAACCGGGATGAAGCATTGGTGCCTGTGCGGAATGTGATTGTTTCTGACAATTATATATTGGTATGGGGCAAAGACCAAACTCCTTTTAAACTTTTCGATAAATCTGGTAAGTTTCTTGGCAATGTGGGGGCTTTTGGACAAGGTCCCGGTGAGTATCAGTTGATCTATGATGCTCAGATAGACGAGGCTGGTGGGCGTATATATTTGCTTCCGTGGAATGCAAGATCTCTGCTGGCCTATGATTTGAAAGGACAGTCTGTCCAGAACATTTCACTACCCGGTTTGGTGCCGAAAGGTGTCTTCAAGGCAAATACAAAGGATTCTCTTTTGTCTGTATTCCTTCTGCCTTTTGATTATTTGCCGTATGTGGCATGGACTCAGAAGTTCAGTGGAGAAATACAAGATACGATACGTTCACGCCATTTGGCCTTAAAACCAGATTTCAGCAATGAGGTACATAGTAATAAGAATGGTGCTGATTTTGATGTATCTCTTTCTCCATTCTGGGAACGCCGTCCGGATAGCCTTTATCATTATGCCAACGGACGTTTGAATCCTCGTTTCACTATGAATTTTGCAAAGAAAGAAATCCCTATTCATGATTACAAAGAATTTCCACATCATTTCTTGGGAAGTATATCCATAGAAAAACAATTGGATGAAAACAATTTCACGACGGAGGCCCCTGCTGATTTTATTATAGATAAACAGACTTTAAAAGGTGCTTTCTATAAAGTGGAGAATGACTATCTGGGCAATTTGCCTATTTCTTGGTTTTCGTACAGTTGCTCAAACGGATATTATACGGCCAACATGGAGCCTGTAACTCTGAAAGAAACATTGGAAAAATATCTGGTAGACGCTAAAGACATTTCTGCTGCCGACCGGGAACGTATACAAAAGCTGGCAGATAGCATTCATGAGAATGACAATAACTATATTCTGTACGCTAAGTTGAAATAATAAATGAAACACTTACTTTACATTATATTGCTGTCTCTATCGTTTCTCTCTGCCTGCAAGCCGCGGGCAGAGCAGAAACATCGGGAGGCGAACGACACGATTATTGCAGAAACCCCATCTGGTACCTTCCAGTGTATCTACTCCCGATACGTATGTATATGAAACCAGCACTATGCAACTGTTTGAAACCGATACGACAGGTGTCTTGAAACCTTTACCCTTTACTTTTAAGTCAGAAAAAGGTTCTTCTTATTCTGACCGGCAGATATGTGTAGTTTCCCGGAATACTTTCTATTATGCTGATAATGTATCAGGAGGAAAAGCCATTATTCGTACTGTTTATCAAGGGGACAGTTTGCATACAGAGCAGATATATAATCTTGCATTTAGTAAAAAACATCCTGACTTATAGCGGACGTACTCCACTTCAGGTATCACGTGAAAACGGTAAAAGTGACGGATATGTCTTTGTGGAGCAATATGATTGGGGCGGTAATCCGGTAGCACGTTATAAACTTGACCATTGGGGCAGGGTTGTATCAGATGGGAAGCGATTGTATCAGGTATGTTATATGTATGACGATCCGCTCTTTTTGTATACATTACCCGGAAAAGATTAAAAGAGGTTTGCAAGATAAAAGGCTAAAATGATTCATCTCTAAAAAATACTTTTTATATTTGCAGCCGTTATGGCGAAGTATATATTTTTATTTTGCATATTATTAGGTGTATTTCTTGTATCGGGATTCGAATCTGTATCCGGCGATATGAAGGAGTATAAGGAACTTCGTGTAACAGGCTTGCAGCAGGGTAAGACGGAATGTAATATATCTGAGGCAGGTGCAGAGCAATGTAGGAAAGTGGTCTATGGCGGAGAATATGCGAGTAAGGCTATTGGTAATATAGCAACATCCGTTTCGCGCAGTAATATTCCTTCTTCACAAGTTCTAAGATTTAATGCCCTTTCAGTTGTAGCAAAGATCGTCAAATCCATAAAGGTGCTACTTCCCGAAGAAAAAAGAATGTCTTTTCCGTATCAACTCTCTCTTACTCACTATTCCAGTAGATATTATATCTATGCGTTAAGACATATTATTATTTAATCTTTCCCTCTTTTTTATAAGGCATTCTGTATGTCTTAGCTTTCCTTATTACTTCAATTCATATATATTCCTTTCATAGAGAATAACTGAAAAATTATGTCTCTGTCGTGGAATATGTGTATATCTATATGTTAATACTCAATATATAATGGAATTTATATTAGATTTTATTCTTCACATTGATCAATATATGATAAACATTGTGCAGGAATATCATGCCTGGACTTATATAATATTATTCATAATCATTTTTTGTGAAACGGGATTGGTTGTTACTCCTTTTCTTCCGGGAGATTCATTACTCTTTGTGGCGGGAGCTATTGCCTCGTTACCCGGGACGCCTCTTGAGGTAAATATTCTTGTTTTGATCTTGTTTTTCGCCGCAGTTTTGGGAGATTCTTGTAATTATATGATAGGGCATCTCTTCGGGCGCAAATTGTTCAATAATCCCAATTCCAGAATATTCAAACAAAGTCATTTGGATAAAACACATGAATTTTATAAAAAGTATGGAGGCAAGACCATAATTATAGCCAGGTTTGTCCCTATTGTGCGCACTTTTGCTCCGTTTGTAGCAGGAATGGGTAAAATGCATTACTATTATTTCATGGTATACAATCTGATAGGAGGTGCAGCTTGGGTGGCACTTTTCTGCTATGCCGGATATTTCTTCGGAGACCTTCCGATTGTGCAGGAAAATCTTAAATTGTTGATTGTGGCAATTATAGTTATATCCATATTACCTGCCATTATAGAGGTGATACGGGCAAAAATGAAATCAAAAAAAACAGAAATAATTTGATATTTTTATTCTTATGAAAAATTCTTTTTTTAGCAGGTTTACTCCCAAAGAACCTAAGTTCTTTCCTCTGTTGAAACAATTGTCTGAGATTTTGTCTGCATCATCCACTCTTTTGGTAGAAAGTTTACAACATGATAAACCGGAGGAGAGAGCAGATTATTATAAAAGAATAAAAGACCTGGAACGTGAGGGGGATAAATTAACTCATTTAATCCTTGATGAGCTTGGAACTACTTTTATTACTCCTTTTGACCGTGAAGATATTCATGCGTTGGCTTCAACCATGGATGACGTTATAGACGGGATAAACAGTTGTGCCAAACGTATTAATATCTATAATCCTCGTCCGATTTCCGATAGCGGAAAAGAATTGAGTCGCCTGATTCAACAGGAAGCTGTATATATTGGCAAGGCGATGGATGAACTTGAAACTTTCCGTCAGAAACCGGCCGCATTGCGTGGATACTGTAATAAGTTGCATGATATAGAAAATCAGGCAGATGATGTATATGAACACTTTATCACGAAGCTTTTTGAAGAAGAAAAGGACTGCATTGAACTTATCAAGATTAAAGAGATCATGCATGAATTGGAAAAAACAACCGATGTGGCAGAGCAGGTAGGCAAGATACTAAAGAATCTGATTATTAAATACGCATAGAAGAAGTTGAGAACATGGAATTGTTAGTAATAATTATTGTACTGGCTCTGATATTCGACTATATCAATGGCTTCCACGATGCGGCGAATTCAATAGCCACTATTGTATCGACCAAAGTTCTTACTCCCTTTCAGGCAGTAATATGGGCGGCTTTCTTTAACTTTGTTGCATTTTTTATTGCCAAATATTTAATCGGTGGTTTCGGTATAGCCAATACTGTGTCCAAGACTGTGATGGAACAGTTTATTACACTGCCGATTATATTATCCGGAGTGATTGCTGCCATAGCATGGAATCTGTTTACTTGGTGGAGAGGTATTCCCTCATCTTCTTCCCATACCCTTATTGGCGGATTTGCAGGAGCCGCCATTATGGCTCATGGTTTCGATGCTATTCAACTCAATATCATTCTGAAGATTGCGGCTTTCATATTTCTTGCTCCTTTGATAGGAATGATTGTTGCCTTCGGATTCACATTGTTGGTTCTTTATGCTTGCCGGCGTGCACATCCCCATACAGCTGAAGTCTGGTTTAAGAAATTGCAACTTGTCTCTTCGGCTATGTTCAGTATAGGGCATGGTTTGAATGACTCGCAAAAGGTAATGGGTATTATAGCGGCGGCCATGATAGCAGCCCATTCGGAAGGCTTGGGAATGGGAATAAACAGTATTGAGGATTTGCCGGATTGGGTGGCATTTTCGTGTTTTACAGCCATTTCTCTTGGTACAATGTCCGGTGGGTGGAAGATTGTGAAAACGATGGGTACCAGGATTACCAAAGTAACCCCTTTGGAAGGTGTTGTTGCGGAAACGGCCGGTGCTTTTACTTTATATCTTACGGAGTTCTTGAAAATTCCGGTGAGTACTACACATACAATTACCGGAGCTATTATTGGAGTCGGTGCTACTAAAAGACTCTCCGCTGTACGTTGGGGAGTAACAAGAAGTCTGATGACTGCTTGGGTACTGACTATTCCGGTGAGTGGGCTCTTGGCAGCCGGAGTTTATTGGGTTATTACCCTTCTTTCCTAAATCAAAAACAAGTAGCAATTAGTTAATAATGAGGTTATGAATTGGAATTCACATCAATTTGAAATGATAAGAGGCTGCAAATCAGTTCATCTGGTATTCTAATGCTTTTTTTGAATGATTTTGTTATTATTGGAAAGTGTGAAATAAATATTAATTTCTTGATAAAAATGTATTCATATTAAAGATAATTACTACGTTTGCACCCGTTATGATGAAGTATATCTTTTGCATATTGTTTGGTTCACTTTTAATGTTAGGATTTCACTATACTCCTGATGAAAAAGTGCAAGAGGCTCAACCCAATGCCGGGGTTGTTGCCATGGATGTGCAATCCGATACCAGATTGGCACAGAAGATTTCTGTGACTGTTGCCGGACAATCATATGGAGGAAGTCACGCTTTCGATAGCGAAACATCCGATTATACAATTAGTGACGGGTTGTTAGGTGGTTTGTTTTCTTTCAGAAATACCACAACACCTTCTAAAGTCTTGAGATTTTGTTCTGCTACAATCGTGCAGATGCTTTGTCTTTCAGATACTCAACTTCCGGAAAATAAATGGAGAGGACTTTCTCCGGATACCAATTATATTAAATATTCTAACGGATACTATGTCTATACATTAGGACATATTCTTATTTAATTCACATTTCTTTTCTAACTTGTTGATAGGGTGAGGAGCAACAGCTTCTTTTCTGCAGGCTCTATCTATTGCTTCATTTATCTTTATTATTTCTTATTTAATTTCATGCTGACATGGAAAACAAAAAATGTATTTCCTATGGCTTGGAGCATGAGGCGGGTGTCATCATATCGCGCTGCTATCAGTGCGGTAAATGTACGGCAGGGTGTGTCTTAGCGGAAGAAATGGATTTTCCTCCCAGTTTCTTGGTACGTTTGCTTCAGACAAGAACCCCTGAAAATGACAATCGTGTGCTTGGTTCCAATGCTATCTGGATTTGTTTGAATTGTGAGAATTGTATTGCACGGTGTCCTAAAGAAATTGATATTCCTAAAATCATGGATTATCTACGGGAGCAGTCCCGCCACCGGAACTGTATAAATAAACAATCCCGGCCTGTGGTTGCTTTCCACAGTGCTTTCCTACAATCAGTGAGATATACCGGAAGGTTGTATGAGATAGGTTTAGTTGCCGGATTTAAAATGCGTACCTTTCGCATGCTACAGGATGTAAACTTGGTTCCCGGTATGTTGAAGAAAGGAAAATTGAACCTTTTGCCGGAATGTATTGAGAGCAGGCAGAAGATAAAGAAGATATTTTCCCAAACTATTGACAAAAAAGAAAAGTAGAAAAGTATGAGAATAGGTTTCTATCCGGGATGTTCGCTGAATGGTACTTCCCGTGAATACAATGAGTCGGTTAAGGCAATAGGAAAGGCTTTGGGGATTGATTGGGTAGAGTTGAAAGATTGGAATTGTTGCGGTGCCACTGCGGCACATTCCATGAATAAAGAATTGTCTTTAGCACTGCCTACTCGTATATTGGCATTGGCCGAGAAACAAGGCTTTCAGGAAATAGTGGTTCCTTGTGCTTCCTGCTATAATCGTCTGAGTGTGGCACAATATGAATTGGAAAATAATGAAAAGTTGAAGGATGATGTGCTGACGGTGGTAGGTTTGCCTTATCTGGGAACAGTAAAAGTCTTGAATGTCCTTCAATTTATAGAAAAATATATATTGGATATATTGCCGGATAAGATTGTACGGCCATTTGCTCATCAGGTGGCTTGTTATTATGGCTGTTTATTACTTCGTCCGCATAAAGTTTTAAAGTTTGATCGTTTGGAGGATCCGCAAAGTATGGATAAGATTATGTCAATATTGGGGGCTAATCCTATAGACTGGGCATTTAAGACTGAATGTTGCGGGGCGGGCTTGTCCGTATCGCGCACAGATTTGGTTGGGCGTCTTTCTGGAAATATCTTGAAAGATGCCAGCGACAGAGGAGCGGAAGCTGTCATTGTGGCTTGTCCGATGTGTCATTCCAATTTGGATATGCGTCGTTCTACTATCAACAGGCATTTGATGGAACCGATAACAATACCTGTGCTATATGTAACTCAAGTGTTAGGATTGGCTATCGGACTTTCAGCTAAAGACTTAGGGTTGAAGCGTCATTTTGTGGGTGTAAACTTAAAGGAGGCTGAGTTATGTCAAGAATAGGTGTCTTTATATGCCATTGCGGAGAAAATATCGGTGCTACTGTTGATTGTATAAAAGTTGCTGAGCTGGCTGCGAATATGGAAGGCGTGGCATACGCTGTTGATTATAAATATATGTGTTCGGATCCGGGGCAGACACTCATAAAGAATGCAATTAAAGAATATGATTTGGATGGTGTGGTGGTAGGTGCATGTTCTCCCCGTATGCATGAACCGACTTTTCGTCGGGCATGTGCCGAAGCAGGCCTAAATCCTTATTTGTGTGAAATTGCCAATATTCGTGAACATTGTTCTTGGGTGCATGATAAAGGAGAAGCAACTACACGTAAGGCTGTTGACATTGTGAGAAGTTTGGTTGAGAAGGTAAAGCGGAATCGTCCACTGAATCCGATACAGGTTCCTATTACTAAAAAAGCTTTGGTGATAGGTGGCGGAATAGCTGGTATCCAAGCAAGTCTGGATATTGCCAATTGTGGATATCAGGTGATTTTGATAGAGAAAGATCCTTCTATAGGCGGGCATATGTCACAGTTGTCAGAAACATTTCCGACTTTAGACTGCTCTCAATGTATCTTGACTCCACGTATGGTTGAGGTGGCTCAGCATCCTAATATTACGCTTTATACCTATGCAGAATTGGAAAGTCTGGAAGGATTTATAGGTAATTTCAAAGCAAGTATTCGCTTAAAAGCAAAGGGTGTTGACGAAAAGTTATGTACCGGTTGTGGACTTTGCACAACGAAATGTCCCACAAAGAAGATTCCGAGCGAATTTAATGCAGGTTTGGGAATGCGGACTGCAATTTATGTTCCGTTTCCTCAGGCTGTTCCTAATAAGCCGGTAATCGACAGAGTACATTGCACTCATTTTCGGACAGGAAGATGCGGTGTTTGTGAAAAGGTATGTCCGACCGGAGCTATTCGTTTTGACCAAGAGGACCGTATTATATCAGAAAATATTGGAGCTATTGTGGTTACTACCGGATTTAATGTACTGAATACAGACTTTTTCCCGGAATATGGCTATGGAAAATATAAAGATATTATTACCGGGATTCAGTTTGAACGGTTGGCTTCTGCATCCGGACCTACTTTGGGAGAAATCCGTCGTCCTTCAGATGGTAAAATCCCTCAAAAAATTGTGTTTGTTGCATGTGCCGGTTCACGCGATCCGGCAAAAGGTATTCCTTACTGTTCCAAAATATGCTGTATGTATACTGCCAAACATGCTATGCTTTATCAGCATAAAGTACATAATGGTGAATCTTATGTCTTTTATATGGATATTCGTGCAGGTGGTAAGAATTATGAAGAATTTGTGCGTAGAGCGATTGAAGAAGATGGAGTGAACTATATACGGGGACGTGTTGCACGGATTTATGAAAAAAATGGCAAGTTGATTGTAAAGGGAGTAGATACTTTACTCGGTGCTTCTCCTGTTGAGATAGAAGCGGATATGGTGGTACTGGCTACAGCAGGAGTAGCAAATAAAGGTGCAGAAGACTTGGCTCAGAAGATGCATATCTCCTATGATCCATATCAGTTTTTTGCAGAAGCGCATCCTAAGTTGAAGCCGGTAGAAACGAACACTGCCGGTATCTTTCTGGCGGGGGCCTGTCAGGCTCCAAAAGATATTCCCGAGACAGTGGGGATGGCATCCGGTGCAGCTGTGAAAGTAGCAAGCTTATTTTCACAAGCCAACTTGGTGCGTGAACCTATGATTGCTGTTGTCAACCGGACTGCACCTCCCTTGTTCAGTACTTGTGTAGGGTGTTTTATGTGCCAGACCGCTTGTCCTTATCAGGCTATTGAACGTGAAGAGATAAAAGATCGGACAGGCAAAGTTTTGAAAACAGTAGCTAAAGTTAATCCGGGGCTTTGCCAGGGTTGCGGAACATGTGTTGCTTTTTGCCGCTCTAAATCAATTGACATACAGGGATATTCCAATGAGCAGGTATATGCTGAAGTAATGGCTCTGTTGAACAATTAAAAGGAAGTTAGATATGAATGAGAATAAATCTGAATTTGAACCGAAGATTGTTGCTTTCGTCTGTAACTGGTGTACCTATGCCGGGGCCGATCTAACCGGAACAAGTCGTTTGAAATATGCCACCAATGTGGAAATTGTACGTTTTCCATGTACGGGTAGGATTGATTTTATGTTATTGCTGAAAGCCTTTGCTGGTGGAGCCGATGGTATTATAGTATCTGGTTGCCATCCGAATGATTGCCACTATACATCCGGAAACTTTCATGCCCGCCGGCGTTGGATTGTCTTTCGCGGACTACTTGATTTTTTGGGCATTGATGTTCGGAGAATCTGTTATTCTTGGGTATCGGCAGCCGAAGGAGCCAAATGGGCAGAGTTAGTCAATCAGACAGTTGCCGCTATTCGAGAGTTAGGACCTTACGAAGAATACAAGAAGGTAGCTGCATATTTAGAACAGGAGGTGGCTTATGAATAAATTGGCCGAAAAAGTAAAGTCACTTTTCACCGAGGATCTCGTGAAATTGGTTATTGGCTTTGAGAAGGGGAGTCACGGAGTACGTCCATTTTTTTGTAGAAATATAGAGGAGGCAGATAAACTGGTTTGGGATGACTTTTGTACAAATAATATTGCAGTTTATTTGACTAAAACAGAATTATTCGGTACAGATAAAACAGCCTTGTTTGCTAATCTCCCTGCACTGCGTACTATTCTGCAACTAGCGTCAGAAAATCAATTGAAGCAGGAGCAATGGATTATTCTCACATTGAATGCTCAGGAAGAAGTTATTCAGTTCGACAACTTTGAAGATATTTATGCTTATATGGCTGACTATCCGATGCTGACGAGTGAAGAAGACCGCCAACTGATAGAGAAGATACAAAACATGACTCGTGAAGACAGATGGCAATATTGGATTCATGAAATGTCAAAATGCATTAAGTGTTATGCCTGTCGTGCAGCTTGCCCATTGTGTTATTGCAATCGATGCATTGTTGAAGTGAACTGTCCCCAGTGGATACAGGCATGGTCGGCTCCGCTGACTAATATGGAGTGGCAGGTAAACCGGGTTATGCATATGGCTGGGCGTTGTGTAGAATGTGGAGCGTGTGCAAAAGCTTGTCCTGTAGGTATTCCTCTTCATTTGCTGACACAGAATATGATGGAAACTATCCGGCATGAGTTTGAAAAACAACCGGGTAATCTGGGGAATAAGGGAAATGTACTTGCCACTTTTAGAGTGGAAGATAAAGAAGACTTCATACATTAATGGAAACAATGACTAATTTACATATCAGCCAGCATGCTTTGGAGCAATGGCTTTATCAGATGGTAAACAGTAAGATAGAAGTGTTTGCCCCTGTACATGATGGAGAAAAAACAGATTTCCGGTTATTGGCTTTCGGTGATAAAGTTGCTGATGATTATGTACAGACTACCCAATCCGCGAAGCGTTTTGCCTTTCCAAAGGCAGAAAAGTTATTCTCATACAGAAAAGAAGGGAAAGACGTAACCTTACAGGAAAGGGATCTGAATGATTTTCCGGAAATTGTGCTTTGGAAGGTGCGTCCTTGTGATGCGGCTGGTTTTGCTCCACTTACCGGTATTTTTAACTGGGATTATAAAGACGATATATATAATGCGCGGAGGGATAAAATAACTTTAGTTAGTTTCAGTTGTACCCGATGTGATGAATATTGTTTTTGTACTTCTGTCCATGGTGGTCCGGGAAACACGGAAGGCAGCGATATACAAGTAACAGAATTACCGGATCGGAGTGCTTTGGTGGAGATATTGACTCCGAAAGGTAAATCGTTGATAGAACGTTTTGTACAGGAAACTACACCAGCGGACGGAATAGATAAAGAGACATATTTGGCTTCTGTTCCGGTTCGTTTCAAGTTAGAACAGCTCCGTGAAAAATTGGAAGGAGCTTTTGATAACCCTATTTGGAAACAACAATCCGAGCGTTGTTTGGGGTGTGGCGCTTGCGCATTTGTTTGTCCCACTTGTGCTTGTTTTGATATTCAGGAAGATGCTCGGGGAAGTTCCGGCAGTCGGATTCGTTGCTGGGATTCCTGTGGCTTTTCTTTATTTACTCAACATACGTCCGGACATAATCCCCGGCCTACTCAAAGTACCCGCTGGAGACAGCGTATTCTACATAAGTTTTCATACATGCCGGATCGTATTGATGAAACGGGATGCACCGGATGCGGACGTTGTTCTCGTGCCTGTCCGGTCGATATGAATATCGTTGAACATTTAATGTCAATAGAAAATCATGGATAAACAGAAAGATTCCCTTTATCTTCCATATCGGATGATAATTGAAAAAATAACAGATGAAGCTCCCGGAGTCCGGACATTCCGCCTGAAATTCAAGGAAGAACGGGAAGGTGAGGATTTTCATTTCAAGGCCGGACAGTTTGGTGAATATTCTGCATTCGGTGAGGGGGAGTCTACTTTTTGTATAGCCTCTTCTCCTACGCGCAAAGGATATATAGAATGTACTTTCCGACAAGCCGGAAGAGTGACAACAGGCTTATCCAGATTGGAAACGGGCGCCACAATCGGTTTTCGCGGACCATTCGGCAATACGTTTCCTTTGGATGAATGGAAAGGAAAGAATCTTTTGTTCATAGCCGGCGGAATAGCACTTCCACCTATGCGATGCGTAATCTGGAATGCCTTGGATTTGCGTGAAAATTTCAATGATGTCACGATTATCTATGGAGCGAAGTCTGTGGCTGATCTGGTTTATAAAGAAGAATTGAGGGAGTGGGATAATCGTCCGGATGTCCGTTTGGTTACTACGGTTGATCCGGGTGGAGAAACACCGGATTGGAAAGGGCAGGTGGGCTTTGTTCCTTCTGTGCTGGAGGCTGTTGCTCCCGACAGTGATAACACTGTTGCCATTGTTTGTGGCCCTCCGGTAATGATTAAGTTTACTTTTCCTGTATTGGAAAAGCTAGGTTTTAAGGACGAAGACATTTACACAACTTTAGAGAACCGGATGAAATGCGGTGTTGGAAAGTGTGGTAGATGTAATGTCGGGAAGTTGTATGTCTGTAAAGACGGGCCTGTGTTTACAAAAGCGCAGTTGAACAACATGCCCTCTGAATATTGAATCCATAATTATAATATATGCTTTCCGTTGTGAAACGGGAAAAGCTGTATAGAAGTAAAATACATACCGAAGTGATTTCAGGCAAACTGTATTTACTTATTGCTTCTATATGGGATGAGGAAAGCCCAATGGGAATAGTTTTCATGTGTGTGTCTAATAATGGTTTCTCCATTGGGCTCTTTTCCTCTTTATCAAGATAAAACGGTATAAACTGAAAACATTTAACTTAACTATCTGTTTCTAATTATATATGCCTCATTTCTTGAGGTTTCATTTTATGTAACATTCTATTTTTAATCATAATAAACAGTTTATACCATGAAGTTTTTTATTGACACTGCAAATTTAGATCAAATCCGGGAAGCCTATGATATGGGCGTTCTTGACGGAGTGACAACTAATCCTTCGCTCATGGCGAAAGAGGGTATCAAAGGAGTAGATAACCAGCGGAAACATTATGTAGAAATCTGCAACATCGTGCAAGGCGATGTCAGTGCCGAAGTAATTGCTACGGATTATGAAGGTATGATTAAGGAAGGTGAAGAACTTGCCGCACTCAATCCGCATATCGTAGTAAAAGTTCCCTGTATTGCCGACGGTATCAAGGCTGTCAAATATTTCACTTCCAAAGGGATTCGTACCAATTGCACATTAGTATTTTCCGTAGGACAAGCATTGCTGGCTGCCAAGGCAGGAGCTACTTATGTTTCTCCGTTTGTAGGGCGTCTGGATGACATCTGTGAAGACGGTATTGCACTGGTAGGCAAGATTGTAGAAATGTATCGATATTACGGTTATACTACACAGGTACTTGCAGCTTCCATTCGTCATACAGCGCACATCATGCAATGTATTGAAGTAGGGGCTGATGTAGCAACCTGTCCGTTGTCTGCCATCAAAGGTCTACTTAATCATCCGTTGACGGATTCCGGGTTGAAAAAGTTCCTTGAAGACTATAAACGTGTAAACGGATAATAAAAAATACTCTATAAGCCTATCTTTCACGGTTTTCTTGAACAATATTGGCGTAAAATAGAATAAAACAACTATTTTTAAGTAGACGTTGTCTATCAGCTATTTACAAGACAGAGCGTTTAAAATAGTACTTATCTAGCCTTATTTGAACGCCACAAAGATAGAATTAAATCTGTAATAAGGCATGATTTTATGATTGGAATTTAATCTACATTTGGTAGGATATAGGTAACCGAATAAAAGAAAAGCCAGCTATCAATTTCGATAACTGGCTTCTTGTTTTACTCATCTGTGGGAGTATTTTGAGATTGTGTAAACTGCTCGTAGAAACTGTTAAGCAAACCATTGATGATTCCTTCCTTTGTTTCACCTCCACGTACCCCTTTGGCTTTCTCTATCAGTTCCGCTTTAGGTCTATCCAGACTTGTAAAGAATGCAACCAATTTATCAATTACAGTAGCTTTGTTTTCGTCAGTAGCTTCATCATACTTGAAAATAATCCAATCAATGATAGTTCGGCTTTTAAGAATATTTTCTGATAGGCTTTTCTTTGCTGCTTCTAGTAACTTCTTACCTCTTTCCAGACCGCTAGTTCTCCGCAACTTCTCGTTTATCTTATCTGCCATTACATCTGCTATCACATCTTTAGTTATATCTGATTTAAATGTTGCCCATTTAGAAGCTGTTGGTAAAGGATACCCCTGACTTGTAAGTTCTTCAATGAGGTCAAGTAAAGGTAACTCCTCTTTACATACCATTTTTGCTCCTTTTGGGAAATCGCCACCCTTCCATGGATTTGTGCAAATATTGATTTCTGCCAACATCTTAGCAACTGCAATTTCTTCATTCAAAGCACGAATAAGATAGAACTCTCCTTTATAGCGTTCTTCTTCTTTCAAATCTTCATTTGCTTTAAGAAGATTCAAATGAGCTTGGTAACGATGGTTTGCATCCACTAATACAACGTACTTGTCTGCATCAGCTTCGTTAACGGGTTCTTCTGTTTCAAAATCCACAATCTCCAATCCAGCATCTATAACTTTCTTTGCATCCACTATGATAGCGGGAACTAGCATTCCATTTGCTTTCATGGACTTCATTTTGGATTTAACCACCTTTTCGTCAAAGTTACGATTACCTGATAGCCTAGCTATCTTAGTTCCTTCATCTAACAACATTGATAGCGCAATTACTTGCATAAGTTTATCTTTTAACATAATTCATATTACTGCCTCCTGTGATGCAGGTTCTTTAGTTGTTAATAACATCACTAACAACGCTGCAAAGGTAGAGTAGTGAAAGGAAATAATCATGTAATAATGGAGGATGTACATTTTAGAATAAAAATAAAATCCCCCAATTTTATTTGGAGGATTCTTGATATTCTTATAATCGACTATTTACATAGTCAAGTATTGCTTTACGCTTATCTCTATTAGTTCTAAACATTGATGTATCTTTACCCGGATAACCTAAATAAACCAAAGTATCATGCATAAAACAACATGTTGCAGTATTTAGCTTCTCTGATTCCATACAAGGTGAAAGAAAGTTGTTTTGAATGAGATTGTGGTACAACTGTTTAACCACCTTCTTTCCAATTTCATAAATATCTACATTGTGTTGTTTTTCTTCCTCAATTATTGCTAATAACCCTTTTATGGATATATCTATTGGTTTCGGAGCATCAGAGCTATAAATATACGATTTATCATTTACCTCAATAGGCAATTCTGTAGGCAATTTCCCATTATTCCATACAAAATATTGGTAATAGTTCTCTAGTCTATGGTTAGTATCATGATATAAACTTTTTAAAAGCTTCTCGAATAGAAATTGTTGCATATTTTCTCTGACATCATCATCTAGGCTCAAATTTTCTTTTCTCTGAATTGAATGAAGAACAATCTCATCCCTTCTTTTAATGAAATAAAGTTGCCTGCATAAATCCATCAATACTCCATCAGTGCTTTCTAATAATATGCAGTAACATGATAATAGCTCATACATATTTGAATTATACTCAGTCTCATTTACCGAAATATCCCAACATCTATCAGTAAATACTTGTTCTTTCTTTATGAGTTTAAGAAAATATTGAGGTATTTCTTCCTCGTATTTACTGATTTCATCAAGAGTACACCTTGCTTTCCCAAATTTCATAAAAGACCAATACGTGATAAATAATGGTAAAGGATCAGAGGTGTAACACTTGTTCAATAATATACTTGTAGCCATACTATTCTTTTTTTGCAAATATATTAAGAATAGTAATATCTGTGATAATACAAATAAACTTTATTAGTTATACCCTACGTTCCCTATCATACCCCAAGTTGTAGAACTTCTTAAACAATCCCCAAATACAGCCAAGGAATCCCATTATAGCAAATGGAATAAAAGGAAGAAACAAACTTACCCAACCATAACCCAAGCATAGTCCTACAACTACTCCAATAATGTATAGAACCACAATAACTCTACAGGCTATCATTATACCTTTGGTATTCCAATTTACATATCTATCTGGAGCATTGGGAGTAAAAAAATCTGGTTCTTTGTTTTCTATTTGATTATTGTTCATAGATTAGTTTTATTAGTTAGTAACGAGTATTATATCTGAAATAAAGTTACTCATTAGTAAGTAGTTAAACTAATGAAGTGTGTTAAAGTTATTTATTTCTATCCATAACTTCTTTTATACTCATTACGTTCCCTATCTATGATCTGGAGCATCTTTTCAGTTGTAATTCCAGTTGCAGGTATGTCATAACTCTTAACTAATCCCTTATTGGAATACACTTCCACGCAAAATGTATCTTCATTTGCTTCTTCTATCTCACAACCATAAGTATGTTTAGGAGAGTACTTGTGGTCTGGAGTGAATACCAGCAATTTAATACGATAGTGTATGTTGTTTATCAAATCTAATAGTTCATGTGTATCTATGGTTTCATAGATAGGACTGTACGTGTGATAATTATAATGATTCTCAACACACTTCTCATACGCCTTCTTTAACTCTTCTATTGAATACTGATTGTATCCATTTACACTTTTAAAGTAACTAACGAAATTGTCTAATTCCTGTTCGAAGTCATCAGACTTAGGATACTTACTTTGATAAGCTAGTAAATGTTTATCAACAAATTCATTTATCATACTCATAATTCTGTTCCTCCTATTAACAAGAAAGGTACTAACATCTTATAGATGTTAGGATTGAGGTGATTGGAAAGTACCTATTGTTATTTCCATTCTCATATTAATTCATTTAGATTTATGGTTATTCATTTGCTTGTTTATCTACTTCATCTAGCATACTGTCATCTCCGAACACCTCTTCAATCCACTTATTCATTTCTTTTGACTTTATAGGATTACAGATGTACCCTTTAGGATTGTCAATCTGCTTAGATGCATACTTCCACTCTAACTTCTGCTTCTTAATGTTAAGATAGCTCCACTTTACTCTTCTTATGTTCATAATTTACCTCCATTCTTATATCCTAGTTTTCCTAATTCATTTAAGTTCTTTAGGAATAAATATCTCCTTGCCATTCTCATCATACTCTACATAACAGCCAGTAAGTCCTTCTATGATGAAGTCTCTTATGACACCTATGTATTTATCTACTGCTTCTGTAATAAATACCTCTTCTGGACAAGTAAAAGGAATCCTTACATTTGCTAAATTAATGACTGTAGTTCCATCTACATCTTTTAGATAGCATTCTTTATTGGTGTAATTCATGACAATCTTAAGCTTGTTAGTCTTACTCCCATTAATCATTTCCATTTCTATAGTTCTCATTTCACTTGGTATTATTAGTGCTTCTATAATTAAACTCAGCCCAAGTAGCAGGGTCGTAGTAGACCTTGTTATACTTAGCCCTATCTAATAATTTTAATCCATTTACTCATAAATCATTTATTTTATTATTAATCAGCTATTTCCATCGTTAATAACAAATGTAACTTCAACTCTTCATCTTCCAGTTTGTCAATAACACCGTAAGGGTCTTTGGCAAACTCTTCTAGGTCAATATTACCCTTCTCTAACAGTGCTGCCATTGTCTCTAGTACTTTCATAGTTCATTTATTTTTTATTAGTTATAATTACTGGTACTGCTACCATTGAAACTTGTTTAGGTAATCATTTAACGCTACGTTCCTTATCTATGAGAGTAGATAGATCTTGCATTGACATTCCTTTTGCTGGCATACTGTACTCTTTAACTAAGCCATTCTTAGAGTAGACTCTTACATGTATTGTAGTTGTAGCGTCTTCTGTTTCCTTATACTCCATAACGAAAGTATGCTTAGGACTGTACTTATGGTCTGGTGTGTAGATATCTAATTCTACTTCTAACTGAGTGTTGTTGATTAGACTTGTTAAATCTTCCTTATCTCGTATTAAATTGGCAATTTGCCTGAATTTAAAATCAAAATACGTATTCTCCATACGTTTGCTGAGAATTGTTTTAAACTCTTCAACAGTATAGTCAGTATAGTCATTAATAAACTTGAAGTAGCTTACAAAATCAAGTACTGAGCTTGAGTATTCTTGTATTTCCTTATGCTTATTAATAAATCCATGTACCATAATTCGTTCTTTTGAACTCTGCGTTGTAAAATTCTCTTCTTAAAGATTTAAAATTGTCACTTAAATACTGATGTGTCCAAAAGAAATTGTCTAAATTACTTTGTAGATATTCTTGAATTAAAGGCATTCCATGCACAAATGGCAAATAGTGTTTATAATAGACACACAAAACATTTTTTTCATTATCAATAGAATATGCTAAAGTAATACGTCCATCCATGTTAGTTTGATTTATCGCTTCTTTTAGGATACTTATATCAGGGTTATTTAAAGAAAGGTTTCTAAAACTAGACCAAATTATGATAAAAGCTGTGGCATCATCTGCGGTAATAAAAAAGTCCTCATTTTGATATTTAAAACAAATATCATCATCTTTATCAACTTCTGGTTCACAACCAATTTCAGTTAATGTCTTAATAAGCAAATTCCTTGTTTTATTATCTTCTGCATTAATAGCTGCATCTATAATTTCATTCTTCTTGGTATAATCAGACTGTTCTTTATTATTCTCAATAGCATATCCTACTCTACCAAAGAAATATGCAGCAACTATTAGTATTAAACCTAAAACTATCAAACCTTCCATTTTATATTTATTTATTATTATAATAACACATTGTTTGCAGCTCACCAAATACTTTACCAACCATCAATTCATTACTAGTAGGCAAATAAATTTATAACGCCTTATTCTTTAATGAATTTCTCATTGAACCTTAATATTATATCAATAAATTCGGTAGGCAATCTTTTGAGTACTTCCTCTTTAATGTATAATGGTATTTCCTTATAGTATGCTTCCGCTATACTACCAGTAATAGAACTCATGGTATCAGCATCACCTCCTAAAGACACTGTTAGACGAATGGCACTTTCAAAATCAGTACTTTCCAAAAAAGAAATAATGGATTCTGGTACTGTACGTTGGCAGCTTGGATCACTGTAATAAGTAGGTCTTATTTCATCACAAGTTCTACTAAGATTATAGCCAAAAGTCGTTTCAATGTATTCTTTTATTTCCTTCTTTGATTTACCAGTACGAGCCATATAGATACAAGCTGCCGTAGCTTGTGCTCCTTTAATACCTTCTGGATGATTATGTGTTATTTCCGCACTCTTTTGAGCTGCATCTAATGTTTCCTCTAAGGTATCAAAAGCCCAACCAACTGGACTTACTCTCATTGCTGAGCCATTGCCCCAACTGTTATATGGTTGAGGATTCTCTTCTCTTAGCCATGACTGAAACCAACCGCCATAATTAGCTTGATAACGATGTCCGTAATCTTGCATAATACCCAAAAGACTATCACCAGTCAATAGCCAATCAGCATTTGCAACAGTCATTATAGTATCATCAGTAAAAGAAGAATAGCTAAGAAAGAGTTCAAAGTCTGTGGTCTTCATTGAACGATATTCATAAACAGAGCCTATAATATCGCCCGCTATTGCCCCTATTAGCATATCGTTTTCCATTTTGTTAGTTTTCAATTATAATTAGTATGAATTATTAAATACTGATCCAAGATACAACTATCTCTCTGATTTATAGCTAATCACTACTTTAAGCAGAGACACATTACATTATCAAATAGAACCAATTGAGTCTGGATCGACTTTGAATTCTTCCAGATAAATGTTCTGACGTTTTAGCCTATCAAATAAATCTGCACATGCATCATAAGAATGGTCTATGTTAAAGCTAAGATAAGCTTCTATATCTGGAAGCTCCACAACAAATGGAATTTCACGTTTGCAATGTAACCTAAATACCTTCTCCTCTTCATCAATAGAGTAAAAAATCGTTGCCATACAATGTATATTGGCTTGATTTATAATCTCTATTATTTTATTTAAGTTAGGGTTATCTAAACCGATTTTTGCCCAGTTCATGTTCCAGATAGTAATAAATGGAGATCTATTGTCAGCATCAATATAGATATAGCCATAGGAAAAAACAGTAAACTTTATTCTTTCAGTAGTTTCTTCTAATTCTGGTTCATAACCTATATTTTTGAGTACGTTAATAAGTAAATCCCTTGTCCTTCTTCTTTTTATTATTACTCTTCTTCTTCTTCTTTTAATAACGGTCTTATTAGTCTCTTTATTGCTTACAAACTCTTCTGTATCAGTACTTCTGCTTTGTTTAATCAGCTCTTCATTACTTTTAATACCCTTATCTGTTTTCTTAACATAGCTATTGGACTGTTTTCTATCATCCTCAGTTATGCTATCAGCATCTGCATTTATCAAAGGAGTTGGACACTCTCTATTAAGCATGCATTTACTGCCACAATTAGGACAGATACCAATAAATAAATCGTAATTATCCACTTTTTCTTGTAAATCTGTTTCCAACACCACATTAACACACTGAAAACGCTGGTGCTCTTTTTCTGCTCCACAATTAGGACAACATCCTTTTTGATCTATCATAATGAAATTCTATTTATGAGTTTTATTATCTTTCTAAACATATTACTTGCCATTAATTCATCATTATAGGCTAAACCTTTATCAAATTTCATTCTCCTGCAAAATTCTCATTAAACCTTTGTATTATTACTATAAAGCATAGTATTGCTAATGAAGTAATAATCTCATTCTTCGTAAGATATAATGTTATCAACAATCTGTCTAAACACATCACCAGCCATCAATCCACCACTAACAGGTAAGCCTTTCTTATTAATGGAAACAATTATACTGTATTGGGGATTTTCAACAGGGAAATAACCACAAAACTCAACTGCATATTCAGTATCTGATTTATTCTCTGTGCCATCCTCATTAGTAGAAATCTGACAAGTTCCTTGTTTTCCTGCAACTGTTACTTTTTCAGACTTGGCAGGTTGCCCTAAGCCATCAATGATATTAAATGCCAAAGCCTGTTTCAAGTTGTCAATACTAGCCTTACTTGCTATCTGAGGATTAATAACTACTACACTATCCTTGTATAGTTGAGGCTGCACCATTTTTCCATCATTGGCAATAGCATTGTAGAATGTCAGAACTTGAATGGGTGAAATGAACTGATTGTACCCAATACTAAGCCAAATCATATCAGTTTCCGTAATGGAATAAGGCTGCAAGTTCGCAATCCCTGTAATACTATCTGGTTTACCATAATCCATTTTGGCAAGTAAATCAAAGTATGCCTGCGGATTGTCCCCAAAAGCCATCTCCATAGTCTTAGTAGTAGCAATATTTGAACTACAAGCTATGCCTCTTTGAAGTGTAATCTCACCATATCCACCTCTATGCCAATTATGATCTTTCATTGTCTCATTGCCAACAGGGTAGATACCATTGCCTGTATCTACTTTATCCTCTAATTTCACTTTGCCAGTTTCTAAAGCTGCCAGTAGTGAAACAGGGTGCATCAAGCCAGTAGGCTGTTGTACACAGACGTTCTCGCATGGTTGGTAGTCTGCACTATCTTTTTTGGTAAGTCCAACCAGAGCCTTTATTTGCCCAGATTGAACTTCCATAACAATTACCTGCCCAGATTGGGCATTGATTTCTGATAACTTACTTTCCAATACAGAAGTAACATTAGCTTGTAATGTACTGTCTATAGTTGAGGTATTCTCTGTAACTTGTTGCTTGGATTGGCAAAACATTGTTAATAACAAAATAATACCACCAAAACATTTGATTTGTTTCATAAGTAAAATATTATTGTAATTCTAATAAAGTTGTTAATCGCCAATCTCTTATCTTTACTCCATAATTATCCACAATCTCCAATGTATCAAAGCCCAGAGTTACCATCCTCCTAGTCAATGCTCCATTATTAACCACAAGCATACCTAAAGCCGCAATCTCGTCATGACTCAAATGCCTTCCAGTTAAAGTTCTAATTCTAAATCCAGAAGAAAAAAAGTTTGAGAAAGCATGCTTATATGCTCTATTACCTCTAGAAGTTTCTGCTTTCAGATAAACAGGAACGGTATTAGTTATGAAAGCCGTTTTTGCAGCTGAATTAAATTCATTTATGAATTTATTTCTTTCACTATACTCCGTAAACCATGTTACAATTTTATTCCACCACATATTATTTACGTATTACAGGTGTGTTGTTTAACTCATACATTATAACGTTATAATCTGTTTCCATAGTTTGCCATTTAGTCCCCCATAAGTTCAACGATAGTTCTCTGGCTAAACGAATTAGAGTTTTAAATTCAGTACAAAACTCATTATGTATATCTGTAAATTCATCAAAAACATTTTTATCATATTTTATAAGCTCTAAATTCTCACGTACATATCTGTCTGAACAAATTCCCATTGAATAAAATTTATTATGACATTTTACTTTTTCTCCAATTTTAGCAAAACGTTCTGATTTTATTTGCTCCACATAAGATTCACACATAGCTTGATCCCATGATGACAGATCTTTATATTTGACTTTTATATTATTTCGATAGAATGTGCTAAATCTGCTAAAACAAGCATCTGTTATCTCACATTGTCTCTTAAATTCTTTTTCTAATTGATGTCGCCTAAATATATTCATATTGATTTATTTAAATTACATACCCCATTTAGTTAGACACTCTGCAACTTCATTCATTCCTGTTTCAGTTAACATTCCCCACATCATAAAATTATTAGTAGATACTCCATCTCCCCAAGCAACTTGTACCATTGCTAGTTTTTGTTCTGGCACATAGCGTGCATGACCTTTAATAGTATTAAAATGTGCAGCAACACCATTTAAGGAATTCCAGATTTCATTCTTATGTGCCCTGCAATAATACTCACCATTTTCTATTGCTACCATTAAACTTTTCAATAGTGAATTTACAGCTACCACTTCTTGTTTAATTGCTTCAATATGTCTTTCCTCATCTGATTTACCAAATAGTCCCATATCTATCAGTATTAAATTTTATTTCAGTTTTAAATTAGATTTCCTACCAAGGCTGTATGTACATGTGTTCACGTACTTTTACATTACAATCTCTTGCCATAGCAATGATAGTTTCCTTTTCTTTTGGAAAACTAGATAGGCTTATATTACCCAGTTCACGCCCACCTGTTGAACGTGAAGCACACTCTAACCATAAAGTTGCTATTATATCCTTTTTATCGTCAGACATGTTTTTAATGGTAATTACCATCTCATCTTGTTCCATCATAAACCTAAAAGAATCAAAGTTTTCTCTCATCATTAGTATTGTCAAATTTAGAAATTGACCTTCAGAGCTATTGATAAATCCATTTGCATTAGCGACATTAGTCAAGGATTGTATTATAGCTCTCTTTTCTTTTAATGTAAATTCAGACCACTTCATTATTAAATAAGTTTACATCTCTACATTCTATAGAGGCAATTTATACTAGATTATTAAAAACAACTTCAAATTAGAGCTTAATACTCCTTTTCTTCATTAAGCAACTTAAAGCATTTATATTTCACGATTTCTTAAAGTGTCATTTTAAGGTGTAGCCACTATTTTCTACCAAGTCTATTGCATAAGTTACATAAGGAAGCATAGCTGTCACTGCTTGATTTCCTGATCCAAATTTAGCTTTAGCAATCGATCTAGCTTCATTAAAAGTATTAGCACGAGAGAGTATATCCCACACAATTCCAGCAAATGCTTTAGCCCTATCTCCTGTTGTTATAGTACTGAATATGATTTCTAATGCATCTTGTGTAATGTTCATATTTGCTTATTTATTAAGTTAATATTGTTATTTAATTATTCTCATCTTACTATCTGATAATAAAAGATCCTGTAACTTAGTAAACTTATCTCCTATACTCAAATTGTTAATTCATACTTTCTCTTTCTCCCACAGAAGCTTTTTACATACTACTTCAAGCACTAGAAAAACAATAGAGCCTAGCATTGATAAGGCTACTACAATGATTTCATTGCCGCAATAAAGATATTAATTAATTCTTATTCTCATACAAAGAAATTTAGATAAAAATGCATAATGCCTAAATTTGCAAGCATTTTAATACTTTATCAACTAAATAAGATGAGAATCCAAGGGAAGAGAAATGTAAACTAACTTGTTCCATAGGCTTTGCTTTTTGCGTATCCTGTTTCCTATAGATACTTAATTTTACATACAAAAAAGGCATGGAAACTATTGTATATCTCATTCATCAGGTTCTTGCAAAACCTACCATACAAGTATAACAACAGTTACCCATGCCAATAATATACAGGCTACCCTATAAGAGTAGAAAGTAAACATCAGCACGGGCATTGTTGTTATCGTCTCCGTATGGTTTCAAATTTGCAAGATTCGATGAATAGAGACAATAACAAAATGCCTTTCGTTTATAATTATGTCCTCCTATTGCTAGGATTGGCACAAAGATAACGAAAGGTATTTATTTTGCAATTAAATTTATGTACTAAAAACTAAGACAATCATAAGTTTGTAAGATTTCCTCCTGTCTCAGACCTAGATAACGCTTAGTTATGGTAACACTGGAATGATTAAATAACTCCATCAGCTTTACTAAGGCAAGTTCTGCATTATGTTCTCCAGACGCTTCAAAAACTCTCCTTCCAAAAGTCTTGCGTAAACTGTGAGTACTGAAATGATCTATCTTTAAACTATACTTCTCTTTCAGCTCCTTCAATACAATATTTACCCATTGAATAGAATAAGCCTTATTACTTCTTCCAGATAAGAAACACAGTTCATGCAAGTTTTGAATACCTAAAGCCACATAACAGTCTTTGATATGTTTCTGGAATTCCCTATTAATTCTCACTTCTCTGCGCTTGCCTGTTTTCTTCTCAATAATAATAAACTTTGCATTCTTATTTAGAAGCATTTCCCAAGTAAGTTGTAACAGATCAGAGATGCGCAAACCAAAGAATATGCCACAGCCAATAAGAAGACTTATCCTATACTCCTTATCTCTGTACAATTTCCTCACCAGATTTGTTGCGCTGTCCCATTGCAAATAATCGCTTGTTGTATAACTGTTCTTTAAACTCATAATAGTTTCAATTTTATTGGTTTAACCATATAAGTGAAAGTAAAATTAAAAGCATTTTTATAATCATCTGATAACCAGCCTTATTTCACTTCTATGAAAAAGTGAAAGGACACTTATACATAATATATAAATGTCCTTTGAAACTACCCTTTAATAAGAGCATAGGCAATTAAAAGAACGTAGCCAACTACAACTAGAGGAAATGACAGCATAGCCACAAGCATAGTGGCGACAAATAACAATACATAGAATAACTTTTGTACCATAGTTTCAAGAATTAAGCACTTGATAATTCTGTATATTCTCAAATACCACTAACTTAAAAACCATTGATATTTCTCATCTCCATGTAAAGCGGCTGCAATTCCAGTAACCAATTCTGTAGCATTGTAAGCCCTGTCCAAGAAAGAATCTATGTAACTTGACTTGTTACTACCAGTAAGTAAATTGTAGAACTTCCACATTGATAAGTCATTCCCCAAGCTACTAAAATTCTCATCTTGAATGTAAGACTTCGCCACATTGTTAATCTGACTGTCAGTTAGTAACATTCTTGGTATGGCTTTCTGTAGGCTCTGTGGTAATGATTGGTAAAGTCTCATTCTCCCAAGTAATTGGCAAAACTGGTGTTCCGTTAAGTAAGTATTGCCTAAAGTCTGCATCAAATGTATGTGCTTGGCTG
>OGUK01000305.1_pt1 | contig 45464 bp, 67 predicted proteins | sample 1553151 | NCBI WGS metagenome assembly OGUK01 (sample SAMEA2580208, study PRJEB22360) | human gut metagenome | biome: human gut; feature: human-associated habitat; material: faeces | place: Denmark | collected 2008/2010
AGGTAAACCAAACTAAATCTGGTTTGATTATCCCTGAACAAGTAAAAGAGGGAGTACCTCGTAAGGGAGTGGTAGTAAAGAGTGGAGAAATTACTGAGGAATACAAAACCTATCGGGACTTGGTAAAGATTGGTAATATCGTTACCTATGGTTTGTATGCAGGCAAGGAACTTGAATTCCCTACCGATGAATTATCTCCTGCATTGCAACAACTTTTAGAGAAAAACGTTCTTACCGTATTGAGTATGAACGAAGTAGTTTACTCAGAACCGAACAATCAAAATTAATATTATGATAAAAGACAAGGACAAAAAGAAAAAGAAAGTATCTTCAGAAGGACTTTCTACTAAGGAAAAGATGCTAGCTAGAAAGAAACAGCTAGAGTCTAAGGGAAACGGTAATGGGTTGGTATATCCCAAAGAAGGTACATTGCGTATGAGAATTAAATCTCCCGGTGATGATCAAGAATTGGGTATAGAAATTATCCAATTCTATCTGGGAGGTAATTTGGGTGGAGTTATATCTCCTGCTACTTTCGATGAGCCTTGCCCATTTATGGAAAAGTATCAAGAACTGAAAAATTCCAAAGATGAAGATGACAAGGAACTTGCAAAGAACCTTGTACCAAGAAGAAGGTACGTTATTGGTGGACCAGTATATGCCGATGAAAAGGGTACTAAATTTGATTACGATGGTAAGGATAAGGGAGTTTTAGTACCCCGTTCAGTATATCAGGATATCATTGACCTTTACCTTGATGAAGATGAGGCTGGTGATATGACAGACCCAAGAACTGGATATGATATCAAAATCATTCGTTCAGGTTCAGGTAAATTGGACACTACCTATTCTGCCCGTGCTTGCAAACCAACTAAGTTGGATAAGAAGTACCAAGGTAATGTAGACTTGGAAAACATAGTTCGTTCTCAGATAAAGGACTATGATGAACTTGAGAAATTACTTGCACAGTATCTCAATGAGGACCATGACTCAGAGGATGACGAACCTAAAAAGAAGAAAAAGGGTATTCACAAAGACCATTACATGGAAGATGAGGAACCCAAGAAAAAGAAGAAAAAGTATAAGTCGGATATTTAAGGGTTAGTAAATAGGGTTTCATTCGAAGGTGGTAATTAGATTCGTTCTGTTATCACCTTCTTTAGTTTAAACAGATTACATTATGGCAAAGAAAACAAAAGTAGGTTTAAAAGTACCAACCAAAAATGAGATATTGAAAAAATATGGTGGGATGATTAAGGTAGCATCAGAAACTAAAGAAACGGGTTTATGGTTACCTTCAACATTCTTTGCTCTCAACTACTTATTCGGAGGGGGAATACCCTGGGGAAAATCAATAGAGATTGCTGGAGAAGAATCATCGGGTAAGTCTCTTATTGCATACAACTTTGCATACTCTACAATTCAACTTGGTGGACACGTAATATGGGTAGATGCCGAACAATCATGGATGAATTCATGGGCAGAGATTAATGGGGTAGACCCAACTAAAGTAACCTGCATTAATGATACCCGTATCGAATATGTATCAGATGCAGTAGCAGATTTAGCAATATACCTTCGTTCTCAGTTAACTAATAATGAACCGATACTCTTAGTAATCGATTCTATTGCTGCTATGGACTGTGCAGATAATATAGATGCTAAAATGGCAGAAGGTAAAGCAGAGATGGGAGGTAGAGCAAAGGCTCTTTATAAATATTTCCGTATTAGAAGTGAACTTTTCTATAAACTGGGAATTTGTCAAATATACATTAATCAACTAAGAACGGCACTAAATGTTGGATTTGGAAAAGATAACACAACAACTACAGGAGGAGCAGCACTTAAATTCTATGCTTCAATCAGAGCTGCATTCTATTCTGGAAAAAGCATCACGGTTAAGCAAAAAGGTAAAGAACGAAAAGCAGGCAAGTTAGTCACAATCAGACTTATCAAAAATAAGGTTGCTCCTCCACGACCTACAATCTCTAAATGCCCAGTATACTTTAATCCTAAGTTCCATGAAGTCGGCTTTGATAGATGTTTTGGACTCGAAGACGTTTTAGTAGAGAATGATATAATAGAAAAATCCTCAGGAGGGGTTTATAAGTTCAAAGGTAAAACTCTTGCAAGGGGAGAAGAGAAATTTCAAAAACTTCTTGAAGAAGATGATGACCTTCGTCGTAAGTTACTTCGTAAAGCAGATATTAATACTATCGGTACCACTAGAAAGAAGTTACAATCATTGACTACTAATTATTATCCAGTAGATGGAGTAGAATATGAATCATTTAATGAGTCGGAAGACGAGGAGGAAGACGATGAATAAAAAAGAAATTGAGGGTATAGAAAAGATTATCCATGATTATCTGAAAGAAAACCTAAAGATAGAACCCAGATGTAGATACCTTGATGAGTATTCCGGTCCAGATAATTATCTAGATATCTACTTGGGTGAAGAGAAAATACAAGAAGTATCCCTATATGAATTAACTTTTACGAGATGAGTAAGAAAACAATATTATTGATTGATGGGGAGAATATTCTCCATCAATCTTTTCATAAGTTCGAAAAACTTAAGAGTACAGACGGTAAACCAAGTGGAGCAATCTTTGGATTTTTCAAATCACTTCACATGTATCTTACACGGTTCGAACCAGATGATGTTTATATATCATTCGATAATGGGCATTCACCTTTGAGAATGGAACTGTTACCCAATTATAAGGGACACAGAAAGAATATATCCGTAGATTACGAATCATTGCAAAGTCAAAAGGCAATTATCATGAAGTTATTGGGTATGCTAAGAATTAATTATATCTTCGATAAAAGAAAATCTACAGTCTATGAAGGAGATGATTTCTTAGCATACCTTGCAATTAAAAAATTCCAATCCGAGAAAATGATACTTATATCATCGGACAAGGATTTTAATCAACTGTTATCAAATAATCTAAGGATATATAATCCGAGAAAGGATGAGATGATAAGGATGGATAATTGCAAAGAGTTATTCGGATATCATTCTCATGAGACGGTAGAATACCTTGCTATGGTTGGAGATACTTCTGATGATATTCCGGGGTTCCCAGGTATAGGTCCAGTAAAAGCAAGGAAAATCCTTGATGAGGGTAGGATTGAAAAATTCATTTCTCACAGTAAGAACAAAGAATATCTTCAGATTTGGAAAAGGAATGAGCAATTGATTGACCTTTTTTGGTTTGTAAGACATAATCCTTTGAAGGAATTACCATTAAAAACAAAAAGGGAGTTTAAATATGAGAAATTCAAGAAAGTATGTATCGAATACTCTTTAGCATCTTTCTTGACAAATGAATTTATAAAACCATTTAAAGCATTACATCATGAGTAAAAAAATAATGTTTGTAGGTCCCTCTGGGATAGGTAAAACCACTTTAGCACAATACGTGGCTAAATCACAAAACATACCTTTTGTATCAGGTAGTATGTCGGATTTATTACCGGCTATGAAAGATTTATCTCATAATGAGGTATTATCACTCGGTTCTCAGGCAATGCAAACGGCAGATTATCAACTCCTTAGTTTAAGAAACAGACTCTTTAGAGGTAAAGAAGAATTTGTTACAGATAGGAGTTATGCTGACCTGGCTGCATATTTTTGGTATAAACAATCTAGAACTATTCCGGAATGCGAATTAGAACACTTTATAGGTTGTTGTAAAGCATCAATGGAAGACCAATGTGATTTAGCAATCTTCCTTCCTCTAAACCTTTGTAATTATTCTGATTGGGCAATGGAAGATAATAAGAAGAGAATTACGAATAGATTCTTTCAGATTCAGATATCATCGTTGATGGGAGAACTTCTTGCAGATTGGGAAATATCCACATTATGTTTATCAAGTCTGGATTTGGAAGAAAGAAAAGAACAAATAGACTATCATATAAACCGGATATGGGGAAAGAAGTAGTATTTATAGCATTCTCGGATTTGCACATAAATCTATGGGCAAAGTTTAATGAGAACAATAATAGGACCTTGAACTCTTTCAAGGTCCTGTCTATTATTGCAGCTAAATGTGAAAAGTATAAATGTCCTGCTTTATTCTGTGGTGACCTGTTTCATAAACCAGAGTCAATAGACCAGGATTTGGCATTAATAGTAGAAGAAGAATTTGAAAAGCTTACTAAATATAAATGGAATCTGATATACATAAATGGTAATCATGATTTGAAAGGTATTAATCGAATTGATAATATACGAAAAGGGTGGCCATATATATTTTGGAAACCTTTCATGATATGCGTTGATGGTAACCGATATAAACATGCTTCTTATGGGGATTACCATATATATGGTGTACCATATATTGATAATAATGTGGGTCTAAGTGAATACCTTAAGAAACTCAAATTAGATAAGAATGTAAAGAACATTTTACTTCTTCATACTGATTACCCGGGAGCAAGAGATACTGATGGCAGGGAGGTTGATTCTGTAGAAAATCTGAATGTGAATACTCTAAACAAATTTGACTTGGTATTATGTGGACATATACATAAACCTCAAAGATTGTCAAAGAAGGTTTATATGATAGGTGCACCTAATCACCAAAGAAGAACTGATAGAGGTTGTAAATTAGGATATTGGGAGATATATTCAGATTTATCCATGAAGTTCATCCCCTTAAAAGAGTTTCCGAAATTTATTGATGTAGAAAAGGAAGATGATATTAAAGATGATGGTAATTATTATACGGTAATACCACAAAAAGCTAGTACTCCAGTTAATAACAAACATAAGATTACTAAGCAACTTTCTAAGAAAACTCTAGCAAAGAGATACTTAAAAGAGAAAGGTATAAAAGATGAGGTTAAAACCAATCTTTTAATAGAAACACTTAAAAAAGCTGAATCATGTTAACATTTCTAAGTATGGATGCAGAGGGATTCTGTTCAATAGAATCCCTACATTTGTTATTGAATACCCAATGTACCATACTAATCAAAGCTCCGAATGGCAAAGGGAAATCCACTATCCTATCTGCTTTGGTATGGGCAATATATGGGAAAAACCTAAAGGGAGTTTCTGAGGTAAATACATGGAAACAAGTAAGACCTAAAGATTACAAAGGTACCAGAGTTCAAGTATACTTTCAGAAAGATTCACATACTTATAAGATAATAAGATGTCAAAAGTATGAGGAAGTACTTGATGATGGGGCTAAAGGTAAAGACCGACTTATATTTATCAAGGATGGTGATGTCATTGATATAAAAGGGAAAGGTAAAATACAAGAGGCCATAAACAGAGAAATAGGTTTATCATATACTCTGTTTATGAATTCAATTATGTTTGGCCAGGGTATAAGGAGGCTTATACAAGAGTCTAATTCAGATAAGAAAAAGATATTCGAAGAAGTATTTGATTTAGAGTTCTTAAACCTTGCTAAGGGAATTGCATTGCAAGATAAGAATAACCTTATATCTCAGATAAACGAAGTAGAGCATGAGTCTCAAATGCTGAAGAAAGAATTAGAGGCTAACAAGGAGGCTTACTTTGATATGAGAGATAGAGAGAAATCATTCAAACAAAAGATTAGGGAAGAGAGGAAAGAACTAAAACAGGATAGGGAGAAGCTAACTAAGTTACTGATTGAAAAACAAAAACAGATTAAAGATGAAGTAGATGCCTCACTTCAGATAAAAATTAAGAAACAGAATAAGATAATTCTGGATTTGAGAGGTAAGATAAAAGATGCTAAGAGTTTATCTAATGTACCTTTAAAGAAGGTCATTAAAGAATTAGTAATACAGTTAGAAGCTGGACACTACAAACGTGCATTACGAGATGCTAAATCAATATATAAGGCATTCTCTGACCTTGACAAATATGATAAAGAGTATCAAGAGGCTTTAGAGAGGTTAGAGGAATTAAGTAGTGTTAATGATAAGTACAGAAAACTAAAATCTGAATGTGATGATATTGCTTCTGACATTGCTACTGTTGATGAGGATTTATCTAAACTCAAATCAGAGAAACTTAAAGTCATGTCTCCCAAGTATAAACAAAAGCTTAGGGAGATTAGGAAAAATCTACGGAAAGTTGATGAAGACTTTCATAACAAAGAAGCTGAGTTAGAGAATTACAATTGGTTAATTAACGACCCATTGGGAAATAATGGAATCAAGGCATATCTATTTGATTCATCACTTGAGTTCTTAAATAAATGCTTGGATAAATATTCAGAGGTATTAGGTTTTAGGATAGAATTTAACATTGATTTAGGGACTGCTAGAAAAGAATTTGTTACTCTTATTGAAAGAGATTGGCAAATCATTGATTATGATGAACTTAGCGGTGGTGAAAAACAATTAGTTAATGTGGCAATGGCATTTGCAATGAACGAAGCCCTTACTGCATCTAAAGGTATCAATCTTGCTTTCTTAGATGAGGTATTTGAATCTCTGAGTTCAGATAATGTTGAGGTTGTAACTTCCATGATAAGACATATATTCAAAGATAAAACTCTATTCTTGATTACTCATTTAGACTCACTTCCTCTTGGTAATACGAAAATCCTGCAAGTGGAAAAAACCAACGGCCTTAGTAGGTACCAATTACTATAATGGTATATAAAATACAATACACCATGAATAGTAAGAAGAAAGGAAACAAATTCGAAAGAAAAATAGGAGCCTGGTTCACTAAGTGGACCGGGTTTAAGTTTGAAAGGAATCGGGCAGGCTCGGGAGCTTGGCATTCGAATAAGGATTCTACTTCAGACCTTACCTGTACCGATGAAAGACATGCTCATAGATGTAAGATATCTGTTGAGTGTAAAAATTACAAAGAGATTAAGTTTGAACATATATTACTTGGTAACAAAGGATGTGATATACTCAAATTCTGGGAACAAGCTTCTAAGGATGCAAAGAGAGGTAATAAGGTACCAATTCTTTGTATGAGATATAACTCAATGCCTGCAGAGGAATTCTTTTTCGTTGTAGGTATCAAGCTGGGAGATTTAATTGCCCAATACGTTGATAGGGTAATGTATATACAAGTACCTGGAAATACTCTTATGGTATTTATGGCTAGTGAAGTATTAAGAACTCCCTATAAGTTAATCCATAAGCAAGCAAAATTAATTCTTAAAAACTCCTAAGCCATGAAGAAACGTACCCCATATTCGTATTGCATCTTTTATATCGAAAGAAAGTACTCCGATAGGATTAATCAAGAACTCAAGGAAAAGGGGTATGACCAACTTAAGGCGATTATCCCTACAGTAAGCGTATTGAAGAAAACTATAAAAGGTAAGATGGTATTTGAGGAAGTACCAATATTATTCAACTACGGTTTTATGAAAATGCCTACTGAACTTGCATTCTCTAGACCATTTCTCAACAAGTTACGAAGAAATATATCTGGTATCAGAACCTGGTTGAGAAATACAGAGACAATGCACCAAAGGAAAAAGAAGGCTAGAATCGATAATGGTGAAGACTTCGATGATTTTTCATTGGTGGCTACTGCAAGTAGAAAGGAAGTAAGGAGATTTAGAAGACTCTCTAAAGAGAACAAAAGATTTTCAGTTGAAGATTTAGTCAAAGTAAATCCTGGAGATTACTTAGTATTACGTGGGTATCCCTATGAGGGGATAGATGCTACGGTATTAGAGGTTGACCATCTATGTAAGAGAGTAAAAGTACTTATCTACCCAGAGATGGGAAGAATGGAGGTATGGTTACCATTTGATAATGTAATCTACAGTGTTTACTATAACCACGACCCTGATAAGCTTTATGCTAATCAGGAAGATTTTGACCCAAATCAGATTACCAGTGAAGCGATAGATAATTTAATTAACTTTAGACGATAGTGTTATGAATGAAGCTCAAAAGAAAGCATGGAGTTGTTTAATTGATAAAGAACAACAATCTTTATTCCTTCAACTATCAGAGAGTAAGTCTTCATGGGAAGCTGGTGAAATTTTAAAGTTGTCTCATTACAAGTATCTTGAAATCCGAGAAAGGTCTGAGAAATTCTTTAGGCTATTCTCGGATTTTTTTGAGAAACACACTTCTATCTTTCGACCAGACTGTCCTTGTGAAAGAAACTTTCAAGATTACATGGAAGGATGTTTAGAGAAACGACTAAAAAGAAAAGAGGCAAGTCTATATACTGGAGACTCTGCTCAATTACTCCCGAAGGTAAATACTAAGAACATCGAGAGGAATATGAAAAGGTTGAAGGAATCAGAAGATGAATGGGATAAGGACACTCTAAGATTAATTCTTGAATTTGATAGATGGAATAATTTTAGAATACTACCAAGAATGCTACAACAGCCTTCTGCGTTTAAAAGGCGTTCGAATAAAAAGGACAAGATATACATCAAATATTTACTAAATAGGGTACCTGATTGGATGCACACTAAACTCAGAGAAAGGTTTAGGTATAAGGTAAAACCTGGCAAAAAGAAATATTGGGTAGCCTTAATATCCGAAGAACTATACACGGATGGTTACTTATTATTGCCAGTAAGGCCATTGCAAGAGGTAATCGATGAATTTAGTAGATTTTATATGTATGTGTTTGAAACCAGGGATGATGCCGATACTTTTGGTTTCATGGTATCTAAGTTTATGATTAAAACAGAGTCTGTAAAACTGGGACAAAAATTCTGGCCTGAGTACAGATGCTGTGTGGAAAAAGCATTGAACTATAATTCTGTGAATAACATAGAATTCAATATCAAGAAGTTGGATATGGCCTATAATATCCACACACATAAAAAACCGAAGAAACCTAAGTCCACTGCCGTAGAACGAGCAAAAACCTCGGATTTTTATAAAAATAAGTAAGAAAGTATTTTTATATAAAATATTATTCTTATATTTGCATACAATTTAATGAATACTTAAAAATATTATAGATATGGCAAAAAAGAAAAGAAAAGACCTGAAAGCTCCATCCAAAGAGAAATCCAATTTTCTCGGAGCATCCGGGAGAAACATGACTTACAAGGATTTGAAAAGGAAAGCCATTATATTGGGTATGCCTTTTCCAGATGCCTGCTCTGCTGGAGTATTTGATTTATTACATTACATTCAAAGTTCAGAAGAGAGACCAGATAAATCCATAATTGATAAGTATGATGATTGGATGGATAAACAATTGGAAACGATTGGTTATTCAAAAGATGACCCACTAAGGAATTCACGATTAAGGCTTGGGTTTCTCGGAGAAGAAGGGGAAAACGGGCAAAGAAGAACTAAACGGGTTCCCGGGATAAAGAAACCAAGAGAGAAAAAGCCCCCAAGAGAAAGGGATGAATTTAATCTCATCAAGGGTACTAAGAAATCCTATGTATGGGAATTAACTGCAAAGGGATTTGATATCGATAGAATTATTCGAAGGATGAAAAAGAAGTTCCCTGAAGCAAACGAGAAATCTATTAATCTTTGGTATAGAATGGCAAAGAGGAATATCAATGGTAAAGCTAAAGGAAAGTAATATTGGACCAATTCTTCCAGATAGATATTATATATGGACATGGCGACCAGATACAACCAATAAGATTATCACCGAGAAGAAATTATATCGGAAACATCTAACGGGTATTCCATATTTTACTAGACACCACGTAAAAGTTACCCTGGTTTATCTATATGGAGTAGATGTCCTACAATATATTCATATTATATCTGGAAGGAAACTCTTGCAACAAGGTATTAGAGAATTATCCGATATGAATGGTAAACTCTTAAAAAGGGGAGCTACTAAATTCTGGTTTAAGGGTAAATTCGTTAAGGCAAAGAAATTCATAATACCCGATGAATATAAGATTGATAAACACAGACGAAGAAGATTTATGGTTCAAATGCACCGGGTCTTTAAGTCAAAAGGAAAAAAGGCATTCGATGAAAGATACTCAATCAAACTCTATGGACAACGGCAAGGCATATCTCCCGCCTATACGAAGCAGAAGAGATTACAAATCTATTCTTCTATCTTACAGGATTTACGAGAGACTGAGTCAAGAGGAGAAGGTTAAATTCAACCTATTATTCCTACAGTACCCACCGTTGGTAAGTTCATTGGCTTTATATCTGAGAAAGAAAATGAATATCCCAATACAGAAAGTACTATTTATCAAAGCACAAAGGGATATGATTGAAATATTCGATGAGGCATCTATTAGGTTTATGGGATATTTACCCAAAGAAAGGCATATTAAGAAGTCTCTTCTATTTCAATGTTTTGTTCCTTTAGAGAATATCAAAATCCGAAAGGCTTATGCTTACATAATGACCAATCGGATGATAGAAAATCAATATTGGGTATACCCAGTTAGATTAGCCGATAACTATAAAATAATGCAAAAAGGGAAATACAAATTTTATACCGAAGTATTCGGAAAGGTTGGTATTCCTGGAATAACTAAAATTCAATACAGCAATGAATGATAAATTATCAAAAACAAACCTGGTTACACATAAACCACTAAATCCTTTTATGGGTAAGACTTTTAAGATACTTACCTATAATCAGGTTGACCAAGTAGTTAATACCGAAACGGTAACTATTGAGTCTCAAGAAGAATTAAAGACAACTCTTGATAGCATTAAACAATATAATGATGCACATGCTCAATTAGAGGGTTCTCTTAAGCTAACGAAGAAACTTATAACAGAGTGATATAAATTTATTAATTAACCAACTTAAACATTACGAAAATGGCTAAGAAGAAAAAAGAAGTGGAACTGAAAGAAGTTTCCAGAAAAGAAATCAATGGTGCAATCATCATCACTTACGAAGATGGTTCAGTAGTAATTATCCCTGCCCCTATCAAACTTACGAAGGAGGAAGCTGAAGAATTCTTTGGTTCAGAGGAAGACGATGACGAAGAAGACGAGGAGGAAGATGACGAGGAAGATTCGGATGATGAGGACGAGGAAGATTCGGATGATGAGGACGAAGATGATTCCGATGACGAAGAAGACGAGGAGGAAGATGAACTGACTGCCGAGGCTCTTGCCGAAATGGACTTCGAAGAATTGGAAGATGTCTGCGATGACAAAGACCTTGAAACTGACCCGGATGACTTTGACGAAGACGATATCGAGAAACTCCGCAAGGCAATCGCCAAGGAACTCGGTCTCAAATTGCCGGCAAAGAAGGAAGACAAAGGAAAAGGCAAAAAAGGAAAAAAGTAAACCTGGTAACAGTATTCAAGATTTAAGGGGTGGGTAATTTCATCCCTTTTAACTATTACCAAACGTAGAAGTTATACTTACAAATTTTTAATCATTAAAACCATAGAAATCATGGCAACAAAGAAAAAAGAAGACACCAAGAAAAAGGGTGCAGAAAAAGATGCTGAGAAAGAAGCTAAACGTAAAGCTCGTCAAGAGGCACTGAAGAACAGACCGGCAGAGCAACGTCCGAATAGTAAACAGATTGACGTTATTGCCATCAACGAAAAATCCGAAGTTCGCAACTACGGTTATGCCGTAAAGAACAAGGAAGGTTATCAGGGAGTAGTGGTTACTTCTGTTCTGGTAACTGATGGTAAACCAATCTCTACTTCAGTTTCCTTCGTTCCGGGTAATCTGACTGTTAAGTCAAAGAAGAACCACGGAGTTATCTGTTCTCCCAAGAACAAGAAGAACAAAGAGGAATCAGAAGAAGAATCTGAGGACTGATTATTTTCTCTAATTACCGCCGAACCAATGGTTTAGGTTTAGAAAGTTAATGTTATACGTAGTAACAACCCCTCACTCACACTTAGGACGTTGTTCAGCCAAAAGCTCATTGCCTGCGAAGGTAGTGGGCTTTTAATTTTTATACCCGTATGGACCAAGAAAGATTAGCTATTCGAAAGAATATTAGAATACTTGCATTAGATAATCTAATAAATACTTATACTGATGCACTAGAAGATAAACAATTAAACCTGGGACCAGATGAAAGGGAACTTGCTATTGATATAATAAATGAGGCAAGATTAATGCTATCAGAAGAAACCCAGGAAGTAAATAACCAAGTAATACCAAGACCAAAATGGAAGAAGTAAACATAAGAACACTCTTATCAAGTATCAAGGTAGTAAGGAATGATATTCAGTTCACTCACTACCAAATGAGCATAGCCCTGAACAAAGGTAAGAAAGGTGATTGGCAAAGACATAAGTTAAGATTAGATTATCTGAAAAGAAAACTCAAAGGTTTAATGGACAGGTTAACTAATAAACTAAAAGGTACCATACTAACTGTTACTTATCAAGTAGCTACTCCCGTAAATACAAAAACTTTTGAACAAACTTTTACGAATCTCACTCAGCAAGAGATAGTAGACATAATGCAAATAAGGGCTATCATGGAGGGAGTAGAAATAAATATCCTAGAAATTAAGGAAATCCCAACCCAAATAAGGGAAGTATAACTATGGTATTATGTAAATCGGATATTCATTATTCACCATAAAATTTTAAGAAAATGGCTAAGAAAGAAGACAAGAAGAGTAAACCGGAATCCAAGACTCCAGAACTCACAAAGGTAAAGAAAGCTTTGGACGCTTATCTCAAAGAGAACAAGTTGGACCCAACTAAAGATTGGACCAAGGACAAGAAACATGGTAAGAAGATTACCGAACTTGTTAACAAGCTGAACAAGGAAAGAGACAAAGTTGCTGCTGCCTATCCGGAAAAGGATGCCGACAACAACAAGAAGTTGGTAAAACTCAAAGAGAAGAAGGATAAAGAAAAATCCGGCAAGAAAGAAGACAAGGAGGAGAAGAAAGAAAAGAAATCTGCTGGTAGAACTGCTACCAAATACGATTATCCTCTTATCGATGGCCGGGAAATGACTTCTGCCGAAAAGAAAAAATACCGTATGGAGCAAAGAAAGCTTGCTTCAGGTAATGCTCCCAAGGAGGAGAAGGAAGCCAAGAAGGCAAAAAAGGAAAAGGTAAAAGAAAAACCTGCTTCCGATAAAAAAGAAAAGAAGGCCGACAAAAAGAAAGACAAGAAAAAGAAGAAGGCCGCTAAAGAGGAAGATTAACTCCAACTCTCATAATGTTTATTTAAGTATTTGTTAATGTGATGAAAGGCCTGGCAATATAAAATTTGTTCAGGCCTTTTATTTTATCCAAGAAACAATGTATGGAACAAGAAGTATATAAACCAAAATTAAGAATCACTACATTATCCGAGAATGGTACTCCATTATCAGATAGGTTGGTAGATGCTTATACCGAGATGAACTCGGGACCAAAGGTACAACATAAGGGTCCGATAAGAGTAGAAGTAACTCTTACTAATCAACAAGATGTAGATAACTTCAAATCTTACTTAGAGAGATTGGTAGGAATCCTTCCCATAAAGAATCCAACTGCAGGAAGAGGGAGACCTGCTGGGTCTTCTAATAACAAGGAATTAGAATCACCAAGGGAGGATATCCTTGCAGACGTAGAGAAAATGGTAGAGGAGGGAAAAACTCAGCAAGAGATAATCAAATACCTAAGGAAACTTGGGTTTGTATTTATCCTTACTGAGGACTTTCTGTTTCACTTTCCAGGATTTGAATTTGATGCAAAAGATGTGGGAGAACCGACGGAGAATAAGCAATATCCCAATTCATTCTCCTGGATGGCAAGATGTATCAAACGTGCAAAGGACCCAAAAGCAGATAAATTCGACCCAATGGTTATCTTCGGCTTTAGCATCCTTAACGGACCATCGAAAAAGATTATTCCGTACCTATATAAGGAAAGGCGTAAACCAATGAGAACTAAGATTGGTAAGAATACTATATCTTTCTCTCAAGCAGAGTTTACTAAATTGCCTAAGTATATGTTAGAGGAGGAACGAATTAAATTCTCTACAGAGCAAAGGCAATTACTTCTCAACCCAGAGAAAAAGCCTTCGAAATTCTTTATGAGATGGTATAGGGATGTAATCTTCCCAGATTCAATCAAGGAGAAGATGGAAGAGGTAATCAACCGCTAACATCTACCTCACTATTTAATAAAAGAGTATATTATATAAAATAAATTTCGTATATTTGCATAAAGATAATTTTTTAATTATGGACAAAGAAACAAAAGACATTATCAAGCTAATCACTGGTATTCAAATCGAATCACTAAATTCTCTCAAGGAGGATGTTTCTAAGGGCAATAACATTGCCGATGACTTAATCAAGAAACTACTTCAGATTGATAACAATGAGATTACCATGGCACTGGATGACCACATCCAATTATATGTAGACATTGAGCAAACACCCCAATTGATTCAGACTATCTCTGAATATCAAATGCTGGTATGCTCACATATCTTATTCAGAATGGAAGATGAATGGGTACATACCAATTCTCAAGGAGTATTGGGAACCTGGGCAATCTTCCAAAAAGCAAACCTTAAGTTCCACCCTGAACTAACACTCTTAAAACTTTAATATAGATATGGAAAAGAATAAATACTTAGAATCAGTTGAAATGAACACGGGAGTTGAAATGATTCCCTGCGAATCCTCTAACATTGAGGGTTATGGTTATGACTCAAAGAAAAAACAACTTTGGGTAGCTTTTAAAAATAACCGAGTATATCGGTATGATGGAGTACCCTATGAAGTATGTAATGGTTTACACTTTGCAGAGTCTAAGGGTAAATATCTGGGAGAACATATAAAGAATAAGTTTAAAACTACCGGATATGAACTCAGGAACTAAAATAAGCCAAGTACTCATAATTGCTACAGGAGCAATGCTACTTTTCTTAGGGACAAGATATAATGCCCCAATAGAAGAAGTGAGCATTGCTCCTTCTGAGTATAATAGGCCTAAGCCCATAGATATCAAACCAAAGGAAAAGAAACAATGGTATAAATATAGGGTAGAAATAGAAACTATTCCAGAAAAGAAGTTATATAAGATTGAGAAATCTGGATATAACCAATATGAAATTTCTAGAAGAGGTTCTGGTGAAAACTATTCCTATAAAACCTATGAGTTTATATCCGATAAGGTAATGAATACCCAAGAGGCATATAACTATGTTATCAATAACTTGGATAAATGCACTCTGGTATCTAATATATTAGAAGAAAACATCTATGACAGATACAATGATGACTATGAAGGATATATAGATGACCCGGAAGACGAAATCAATTATCCTCCAGAAATCTTCGACTTCCTAGCCGATTAACCTTAGCAAATATAAAAATTTATTCGATTTATTTTTGTAATTAAAATATAGTTCGTATATTTGCAATAGATAATTAATTAATCACTTTTTAAATATAGACATTATGAAAAAGAATGAAACCAAGGTTACTAACCTTATTAGCAACAAGGTTGCTGAACAACTTGAAGGAATCAAAAATTCCAAGACTACAAATTCTAAGGCAAAGGCCAAAAAGACTAAAAAGGAATTGGTACAGGATGCTCAAGAAGCTGCCACAAACTTTGCCAATGCTAAATTGGTAGAACTCTCTCCCAAAGGTAAAACTTCTAAAAAGGCACAGGTTGTCAAGGAAGTTAAGGAACAACAAAAACCCTCCATCATTGAACAGGTAATCTCAAATCGGGAAGTAAAATACGTATATCCCGAGGATGTAGTTGACACTCTTGCTCGGAAGAAATGGAGACAACAAACTCGAAACGAACTTCATCGATTGGAACTTGCCATGGCCCGTATCAAAGACCAAAATTCCAAAGAGTTCAAGGCTGCTGCTAAGGCATATAAGGACTTTCGTAAAAAGGTTCTCAAACCTGAACAAGTTGCATAACCTCATATTAACCTAAGTTCCCGGGCTAATCAGTCTGGGAACTTTTATAAATAATCGTAATGGATTACACAATCTTCTCTGATAAGGAGATGCTTAAACAAGATAAAGAACTTGTCGAATTACATAAACGATGTTGTAAATCATGGCTTGTTCAGCATTCACTTAAGCATTCTAAGATAAAGAAGTTCTTTATAGTTTACGATTGGTATATCAATCCACATAACGTAAGGAATTTCTTTTTTAGGCCCATACACATCTTTATTCAAGCATTGCTTTTAGGGCAGCTTGATGATATTTCAGATTACATAGATAATAATACTAAGAATGGAAAACGAAAGAAGAAACGGAACAGAAAAGTATAACGTACTTTACCTCAAAGGTAAATACCAGTATAAATCAAAATATCCCCAAATTGAGGCTAAACATAAAATTGTCTATGCTGGGCCTGTAAAGGAAATGGCACCCATCTGGGATAGCATCTCGGATATTCTAAGGAAATCGGACAGAATCTGTACTGAATCTCGAAGAGAATTGAAGAAACTAGAAGAACGTTCACAGAACCAATTCTATTTCAAGAAAGAAGGTATAACCCATATAATCGTATACAAATGTTTGGGGCAATAGTTAAAGACCTATATATAGGCAAATCGAAATTACAGTTCTTCTGTAATCAGAGGGAGATACAACCAATTACTTTGGTAAGTGATGTACTACAACCTACTGGGTTCACTGGCAATATGCCGGATTACGGTACCTATGGTAATTACCTTGACGGTAAATTCGAAATAACACCTATGATGCCAAAACATCAGCTATATGTTACTGGTATTCCGAAAGGGGCAATCTTAGACAACTTTCGAATTCAAAGAACATTCTGGTCTTCATACTATGAAGATGATATAAGGGGATATCTATTCCAGGTTACGGATGGGTACCCTAAACTTATAATTAAACAATAACATGGAAGCAATCGATTACGTTAAATTATTTAAGCTCGACCAAGAGAACTATGATTTTAAAAGGGAAGAGTTTATATCCGAATTAGGTAACGAATTTCTAGATTATTGCCAAACTACTACCATTGGCATTAATCCTAAGACCCATAAACTATACTACTATCGGTTTAAGGAAATCGTAAAGAATTTCGAAACCAAATTCTGGGCAATCTCCAAGCTAAAATTAGGAGAACCATTTACCCAGAAGTTATGGAATGCCTTTTTCGCTACACAGGTAGTTCCCCTAAGGACCCAATTATTCCCCGATATTCAAAAGATGATTGAGGAACAATTTGCCCAGAGGGATAATAACCGTAGTAAACAAGACAAAAAACCTACGAACCGTAAAAAGGTAAATTATGGCAAGGGAAATCACAGACCTTCATGGGAATAAATTCAAGGTAGGGGATTATAAACTTTGCCTTGAAATCCCTATTACTGGGAAAGGTAATCTAGTATTCACCAGGGACCTAATCTCTGGTGAAGCTTTTAATTTATCAGTAGTAAGGAGTAGATACTTAGGATATTTCTACAACCTATCTTTGAATCTGTATATAAGGTACGATTTAGAGTATATGGGATATGATGAAAGTTCGGACATAAGAAAATCTCATTTGTATGTTAGAAAAAAGAAATAAAATCGTAAGGTTCCCAAGACCCATGGGAGTTACGGCAATGGCTTTAGAATATCAGAAGAATCCAAATGATACACTTCTGGTAAATATACACAACTATCTTATTAATCAATGGTTAATGGGTAATGGTGTATTATGTGGTATTACGTATGATATTAATACCTTCTCATATCGTATGGGTATAGATATCAATTACATACGTATCTTTATGAGGGATAGGCTATTAAGCTCAAGAATCTGGGACAAAGAAAAATCAGAAGATTTACTGCAAGCATTAATGGGAGAACAACTTGCTTGGGTACTAGAAGACCGTATGGAGATAGCCCATCAGGTAAATGTATTGAGAGAATCCCAGGGCGGTAAATATATGCCATTTATATCTGCAGAGCTGGGTAAGGCTTTGAAGTTAAAATTGGAATCTTCTACTTCTCTTCAATCCATCGTACGTAACATTACAGGAGGAAGTACTACCAATATATTTGCTCAGTTCAATCAGAACAATGTAAATCAACCTCAGAACACTATTTCAATCGATGAGGCTCGTCAAATAGTATTAGAATCTCAGAAGATATTGGATAAAACCGAAGAGGCTAAGTTATTGGAAGAGAGATATGATATATCCTCATTACCTGAAGTAGTTGCTACTAAGCAAGAGGGAGTAGATACCAGTAAGGAGGGACTTAATCTTAACAAGGCAGAATTAGCCCAGATTACAGATGATTATAAGGGAGCCATGGAGTTATTCCCAGATGAACATCATGAGATACGTAGAGAAATAGAAATGCGTATTGACCCAGATGAAGAGGACCCAGAATTATATCAGTATGAAGAAGTACCAGAGGAAGAAGATAATGGCTCCTTTGCATCTCAATTCTTACGTAGTAAGAGGCTCTAGTAGTTAAATAGGTTCATTGCATATTAAATTGAAAATTTATATATTTGCATATCAATTTTAAAATAGACAAAAATATGAAAACAGATTGTTACATCTACACGCTTATTACCGGAGACTTCCTATTCCAAGTAATGGAAACATCCGATGAACAAGCAGAGAAACGTTTAATCGACTTATACCAGGAGGGAGAGGATGATCTTTATTCAGACATCTATGAACATCATTCCTATGATGACCTTAGGAATTACTATGGCAGTGTTAAGGTATACAAAACACCCATAAACTTAGAAACAAATCAACTTGGGTTCCCAGGTTTAATCGTATATTAATATGGATATCAATTTAGAATACAAGAAAACCCAAGTTAACAAGGTTAATCAAGGGACTTACTTTAAACTCAGACCAACAGAAACTGCTCCGGTATGGGTAAGAGGCGAATATGACAAAGCATCTAAGACTTATTCTTGCTATAAGTACGATGATACTAATCACGAGAAATTCCTTAAGGGAAACAGAGAAATATACATAAATTTTACATTCTAAGCACATGAACCTATTTAAACGAAAGAAATGCTCCCAGAACCTCATATACCTTGATAAGGGTAACCTGGTATTCAAAGGGCAAGTAAAACAGATTTATCGAATTCTCGAACTTTGCATGATAGAATCTGGTAAATTTGACGAACGTCTATACTTCGATATGTACAATGAGTATCTTAAACATTACGTAATATATGATACTACTCCTCAGTTATTACAGTATAAGATACCCTTGATATTCGGTAAACGTTTCCCGGGTATAACATTCTCTAAACGTTTTACATTCGAATACCTGATACCAGGTAGGATTACTTATTCTAAAATACCATCTTGCTTTGAATTACCAAAGTACATTGAGGAACATCTAATACATATCTTCAATAGGGTAGGTGCTTATATTGAAATTCCCCATGATGAGAATATGTTTACCAATCTGATTAGGCTCAACTTCCTAAAAGAATGGGAACTATTCGATAACTCCTCAATGTTAGATGCTTATATAATCAGTCAGCTGGACCTAATCAATAGTTATGCTAAAGTAGAGAATCAAACCATAGTTAAAAACATCATCGAAAGGACTCTGGAAGAAATTATAGAAGAGACTATCGGTAAAAACAATGAAGAACATGGAAAATAAAGAGAAATTCACTTTCCGAAAGGTAAGTATGACAGAGAATGTCGAAATAGAGTTTATCAAAACTCTGGAAGACAATGCTAACAAAAGTGATGAAGACTTGCTAAAAGCTTTCAAGAACAAACTATCTTCGGACAATGTTACTTGTCATGCAAGCATGCTTTCAAGAACTACAACTCATGTTATCTTTCAGATATCCAAATTTAGTAAGATAACAAATTCTTATCGGGACCATGAATTATGGTTATTCGAAATTGATAATAATAATATCATACTAAATAGGTTCCGGATATGATTACGATGAAAACCCTCCAGGCTGAGGATTTAAAGAATGACGAATGGTTATACAATGCCTTAACCAATGGTATCAAGGAATGCTTAACTGCTCCCATCCTAACTTTGGACCCAACAAAGCCTGAACATATTAGGAGAACAGAAATGATACTGGATAATTTCTCACAAGAGGATTCTCCAGTAATTGCTACAGTAATTGCTCCAGGCAATTTCATACAGATGATATTACCGAAACATGATATACTCTTATCGATAATGTTCATATACAAAGAGAAAAATACCTATGTTCAACTCATAATACAAAAACTTAGTTATGACACCAATCAACAAAAGGAAAAATCCACAAGTGACTTACCTGATAGTGGGTCTCAAGAATGAACACGGTTTATATAAGATACATCATACCGAAGTAAGTCCAACACAGCTAGTGGGCACTGAGCTTCTAAGAAATATCATGCCTATATTTGATGCCTGCACTGGGCATGAACCCGATACATTCTTAATACATGAGGAATTTGAGAATTGGCTCAATGATGTAGAATGGATAGGTTATGAAACCTACGAAGTATATCTCAATGAGACAATTCAATTAGTAGAAGTCAAGTCTTTAGAGGGTGCTAAAGAGGAATTAACTAAAGCCTTCAAGGTACAGAAGCTTACCGATGAAATAGCTTCTAGATTGAAAGAGGAATTAAGTCATATAGTGAAAGAATGCTTTAAAAATGAAGTAGAGAAAAAGCTTGATTCCTCTACCAGAGAATCCATAGTTAGGTCAGCCCTATATAATGTAATTAACAAAGTCTAAATTCGAAAGGCAGTCTAATCCACTGCCTTTCTTAGCGTGTATACCTATCCTCAGCCTCTTTAAAAATAAAAGAGTATTATTTTGTAGTATGAATAGAAATTTATATATTTGCATATCAATTTTAAAATAGACAAAAATATGAAAACCTCAAAAAACTCAACCGCCAAGGATATATCTCAGGTAGTTACCAAATTCCTTGAAAACAAATCAGACTTTAGTTTAGACTGCGATGAAAAGGGAAACCTTTACACTCTGCTCATGGATGAATTACTCCAATTAATGGAACTTCATCTGTTACAAGTAATAGACATCAATTGCTTTAATCGTTATGAAACTACCTATTACACTTTCACTTTCGATAGCTTGATAACTCTTGATACTACCGAGAAAAAGAATCAAGCTGCTGATGCTGCTTTGAAATTCATGCAAAAGTTCACCGATAATGATGGTATATTCACCTCATTCACCAAGCTGGATGCCAATAACTGGATTTATCAACTTAACTTCAGAATATCATAACTATGGCTACTAACTACAAGAAACTTAAATCCGACCTACAAAAACAAGGTCGGATGACTTTATTCGTACCTCATAACGAAGATCTACCTTGCATAGGCTTTGAACCTACCTGGTCTAAAACTAAGATACTAAAGGTATTATTACAATTCGATGATATCAGAAAGGAGTACACATTATGAATGAACAAAAACCTATTATCGTACCAGAGGAAATAGAATGCTCCTCTGGTTCAGTATTCAACTTCAATTACAAACGAGTTGTATACTCGCTAACTATGCAACCTGATAAAATCCTTATTCAGCAAGCTATAAGCAAATCTAAGACTCCTGCTAAAGGAACAAGTCAAATTATTATGCTTAATTCTCTAGAGGAATACCAAACCTGGTATAGCAAGCTGAAACTTTCATACGGTAAAAGAATAACCCGAAGAAGGTTACACTATGCTACCACTGAGAACGGTATTATTAAATATACAGATTATCCTAAGGCTACAAACGCAGGCATGCGTAAATCAGAAGGAATCATCTGCATACCAGAAACCATTACTACCTATCGAAGTACTTATACTATCAAGGTTGAAAATCAAACAGTAACCATCCTGGATGCCTGGGGAATCAAACAACAAACCCCAATCAAAACATTCCCATCATGGGTAGATGAATTGAAGGACAAAGAAGGCCGAATAACCAGGAGGAAATTAAGGTATTTCAATGAGGATAATGGCCTACAAATAATTCCCTAACCAGTTCTATATATCCTCAGAGGTGCTCAGTACATAACCAAAACCGAGCACCTCTCTATTTTAAAAATAATATTATATAGTGATACAAGTTATAAAATAATTTTGTATATTTGCAATGAGAAATATTTCTCAAACAATTTTTAATATAGACAAAATGGAAAAAATTATTAAAACCCTCCCCGAACTCAAATCGATAATCGATGCTAACAAGTATCATACTTTCGATTACACAGAAGGTCTTTCAATTTCAGACGGTATCGAAATCTTCGAAATTGACCTTGAAGAAACAGACGATTACCAAGGTGCATCTGCTACTCTTTGCATCTATCCCAACGAAGATATTCTCTTCAATGATATCAAATCAAATATTAAATCAATGGAATTAGAAGAGGGTGCCGATGACCAATACTACGATTATTCTCCTTCACAGGTAGAGGCTATCATTTATGCTATTCCTCAATTAACTCCTGAACACCAAGATTATACAATCGAAGGTCTCAAAACTCATTTAAGAAACTTCATTGCTAACGAGGAAAATGACGAAGACATGATATCTCAATATTCCGATACTCTTGAATCACTCGAAAAATACGAATCAGATCACAGAGAAACGGAATTATTCTCTAATCTCTACATTTCAGAAACAATCAATAAACTCTAATCAACTATGGTAAACTTATACAAACTGCTTAACGCACTGGAACAGGGGATGACCCTGTTCCAATTAGACAAATGGAAAACCGAAGGTATCTGGTATCCTATCTCTCAATACAAAAAGGAAACCAACGAAATCGAAGTTGTAACCAACTTATTTCTCCCTACACCTCCACCGGAAGGATATCATATCCAACTAACAGGTAACTATGATGAGGATGAACATGCTGAATGGCAACAATTCCTGGACGAGAACCAATGGAAAATCTACCCATTGCTTGCAAATATCGTATGGGTATTCTTACCGAACCTGGAAGGTGTATCATATCAACTGTTATATACCAAATACCCACAAGGGTTCATATCAGTAATTGCTAAACCCTATAAAACTATACAATCATGATTACAGAAGAGATGAAATCCACATTGCTGGATATCGAAATCAATAACCCAGAAGGTATTCAGAATCTTAAGGCTCTACTTAAGAACTATTCTGATATCATTGGTAAAGACCAATCTACTCTCTCAGAAGAGGAGGAACAATCATTATGCGACCTGCAAGATAACATAATGATACTGGTATTCGGACCACTCTATTCACAATTCAAATTTGAATACATACAATCCTATACAATCATGGACGAAGAAGAGACTTTCATAGAAGACTTATGCAAATTCTATTTCGGGTAACAAATGAAAGACTACATCATCTTCCTATTAATGATTAGACTACCCAAGGGAACTGCTATCACTATATTTGTTATCGGTTCCCGACCCTTAACAAAAGATACGGTTTTAACAATCGAAAATACACAATTAATACCCATACTAATATGAATGACGAAATACTTATCATAAATGAATACCCCATAGGATGGGGATGGCTTAAAGATGTACCTCTTATAGACTGGGAATGGCTCATAGACGTATTCGCTACTATGACGGATGATACCGATACATATTCTTATATAACTTATGCTGAAGAGGATGGTGCCAAACTTACGGATATAACCTTTGTAAGAACTGTATGGGAACACTATTGCAAATATAATCTACATATACATCCATCTCAAGCGACCGAGGAACAATATGCCTACTTTCTAGATTGCTATTCAGGCGATGACCAATATACAGATCTATATACCTATTATGAGAACCAATATCCAGAATATAATCACCAACTAAAACATTACGGAAAATGAAAATAACAATCACTACATTAGTAATTATCGAGGACATGGAAGTACAGGATGTAATACATTCCTTCAACGAGGACCCGGCCAAAGCCAAACAAGAAATCATACAAGAAATCATAGATCAGGTAAATGACATTTATTCAGACGGAACAGAATCCTATACAACAATGGAGGAAGTCCTGGGCTCATTCACCTTCAAAGTAGGGGCATCACAAGGCAAAGCCTACATCGAATCCCAAGAGATATCCTTTAACCGAGGTGGAACCATAATAAACAAGGAACTATGATACAAATCCTATACATATTATCCAAATCCTTAGTAGGGCTCTACTTCCTACTAAGGATCCTAGATGTAGAACGTACCTACTCCCAACACAAAGAAAACCAAATAAAATATCCCAAAGCCTTATACATAACCAAGTACCTAATATACCTATTACTATACAATATCCTAATCGAATACCTATTCAAGGTAATCCTATAATACTACCCACCTACAGTACCCACCCCCAAACAAAACAAATAATCAAAATCATAATAGCGCTAACTAAGGTACACAAATAATAATACCTAATACACCTATCCTATATAATCATAACCTATATACAATCAATATACATAATACATACTTCCCTTCCTCCTTGGGGTATCTCGCCGGGGGTTTTAAAAATTTGAGATCAAGGCTAATGTGAATCCCTACTACTATACAATCCACATTACTCCACAGCTATCTAGCTATCATACCATATGGCCCTACCACTTTAAAGGCAATCACAAAAAGGCCTATTGAGGCAATTAAATCCGACCATTAATGGCCCCTAATCCTCATTTGCCAAGAGCCCCTTTATACAGCTTATTATATATATATATTAGTTATGGGTAGGGGATTAGGCAAATAGGATTAAGGTTTTAAGGCTAAATGGTAAATAGGAATTAGGGCTTTCATAGACAATATTTAGGCAATATTCCTAGTAACTATGTAAGTAATTGGCTTAGTATTTATATTAGCATTATTTGCATAACTCTAGGACAATTTGAGGATTTCGATTGCCTTGATTGCCTTTTGCCTCAGGTTAGTTTATATAGTATTATATATTAGTAGGTACTGGGCAAATTAGGATTAAGGCAATCTCCATTAATGGCCCTGGGGATTTATAAGGCCATTAATAACCTACGAAGGCAAATGGGGCATATTGCATATATTATTTATTATATGTATCTTTGTAGAAAGAAAAAGAAATACTAATAATTTAATTTTTAAACATTATGAAAAATAATATTAAGTACCTCGTTCTCAACACTGAATCAGAACTTACTAATAATGCCTTAGTAATCTCTAATGCCTCTAATCCTTCAACACAGGGTTACATGGAATACATTAATTGCTATCTCAATCCCTTACAGGGTACAGAATTCTCTAAACAAGGCTTTCACCTAATCTCTATTACTTCAACAGAGAACGAAGAAGAAGGCGAAGGTTTACATACTCTAGTATTCTACTCAGATAACACATTGAATACTAGACAAGAACAGATCTGCTCCTTAGAACTACACAAAGCATTCCCTCTCGATTATGAGGCTTCACTCATTGCTCCTACAGTAACCTATACCAATAATACATATATCGTTACCCATCCTTATACTCTCTAATCCTAACTTTGACCCAGGCTTACCTAAGTACTGGGTCTTTATTTCGCTAACTTAGTAAGCCCTTATAGGCTATCTTAGGTTCCTAATTTACCTAAGCTTACCTTAGTCCATTAAGGGCCCCTATAGACTTGGTTCCCAGGGGTTATTAGAGGGATATACCCAATAGGCCCCACTACACTACTACCTATATACACCTAATGGCCATATATCATATAGGTAAATATACAGGTATATATCACACTCTCAAGAGGGCAGGCAATGGCCATATAGGATTATCCATATACATATCATATATGCCCACTACAAAGCGTGCGAAGATTTCCCCTATGAACCTCCAAAATTAAGTGCAATAATTAAGTGCAATAATTAAGTGCAGCATTTTTGTGATTTTTGCATATTTTCACTAAAATAATTTTGAAAATAAAAATATTCATTTTCTTGAAAAATTTTCTTGAAATATTTTTGTAATTCAATTATTATATGTATATTTGCATAGTGTTAAGAGAAACACAAAAGATATTGAAAATTTAAATTAAGAATTTTTTAGAAATTATTTCTCTAAAAATTTTGCAGATTAAAATATAATTCGTATCTTTGTAGTGTCAGAAAGACAAAGCGATATTTGAAAGTTTAGACAAATTAATAAAATCTTATTAGATAAGTTCTAAAAAGTCTTTTCTTATCTTATCGAAAAGGTTATAAAAATAATAATTAACAAAATAAGAAAAGCGTTTATATTATGAGTAAAACTAATAATTTAGTAAACGGTGTTAGTGCAAATGTAGCAAATGCAAAAGCAAAAGCAAATTCTTTAATCGCTTTAGACGTTCTTAAATCAGTAAAAGAAAAAAATGCAGGACTTTTCAAAACTTCTTTAGGAACGAAAACAGAGATTTACAAAAAAGATTTATTTGTAGGTGCAAACGAAAAACAAATCAAATCTTTGCGCAAAAAGTTTAGAAATGTAACTTTTAATTTTCTTTCTTCTATTGCAACAAATGCAGATAAAAAGCTAATTGATGGCTTTATAGACTTTTATAAGCAAGTCTATGTTTTGAATGATTTTTCTTTTAACTCTATTGCATCAGAGAATACAAAAGAAGAAAAGAAAGCGATTCTTTTAAAAGGTTTAGAAATTGTAAAGAAAAACGCAAAGTAATATGTTATTGAATATATTGTTAGTTGTTGGAATAATTTATTTAATTATTCAAGCTCTAAAAGATATAAAAGAAATTTTGAAAGACGATAACGAAAAGTTTGATAACTAAAGCATAGAAATTTAAGGGACAAAGAAATAAAAAATCTTTGTCCCTTACTTTTTATTTATAAATGTTAAATTTAACGGAACCGTACTCCCCTTTGAATACCAGGAAATTTTGGCTCCTCGTATTAATGGGTACCCAGAATCCCACATGCCCACATGCTCACACAAAAAGACCCAAGACAGATTAACCATCCCGGGCCATTCTTACAAAATGCTCCTAAGCAAATCCCTAGTCCTATCTTTCCCTAATACCCCTCTAACCCTCCTACTGCAGTTCCCTTACTTATGTAATCTGTACTTCTCATATTCATTTAGCATTTATATAAATATATAGAACTCAAGGCATCCTATGGGTAGAGGACTACAATATCAAGAGAGCAATAATTATAAACCAATAAAACTTATTAGATATGAACGAATTTAACTTTAGAGTAGCCAATGCTGCACCCAGGGCATCTGGTTTTGAAATAGGTCAGAATGTTGGAGATACCAAGACTACCTATATCTACTCTTATAAGACCAAGTACATTAATGGTAAGAGTACTGGGCAGAAGACTAATGTGGATTGGGATATGGAATTTAGCATCCCATCTTGGGTAAGTGTGAAATATGTTTTTGAGGGTAATGATTGCAAAGTAACCTTCACTACATTACAAGAGAATACTGGTTCTTCAGCGAGAACCCATACCTTGGTAATGAAGCAAAGAGAATCAGGTGAAACTATATCTTTCCCTATAAGTCAAGAACCTAAGTTCACCTATACTTACTTCTTGGGAGTATTAAATGTAAGTAGTACTGTCGGAGCTAATATAGGTGCTACTACTGTGATTAGGGTTCAATCTTATATGACTCGAAGTGATGGAGAGAAAATGGCCAAACAACCTTCAGTAGAAGCCACTCCCTTCTTTGCAAGTAAGGTTATAATTAAAGATGGGTCTGTTATGGCAGGTGCACCTCATTGGTACCAGATTGTAGTTGAAGCAACTACAGCAAACCTCGGCTCTTCAGAAAGGTCCGGAATTCTACTAGTAACTTGTGGTGACCAACGTAAAGAAGTGACTATATGGCAGAAAGCTGCGGAACAGGATATCACCCTTACTATCCATTGGCCTCTGAATACTTATTCAGCAGCTTTCTTCAAAGAAGGACAAACACCTCAATCTGGTAGTACCGGTACAACTTATTTTAATTTCTCTGTATTAGATGATACCTCGGTCCATAAGTATAAAAAATCCGAAGGTATAAGAGTAAATTTACGAGATGGTAATACTGAAATAGCTTACCCCGGTGATCGTATATCGGCTTATAGGTTTACTAACCAAGCTTGGCAATTAAGGTCTACTTTCATATTGCCTTCATCAGACCAATCAATCACTTTATAAATTTCAAGGACATGGAAAAGAAAAATGTAGTATCATTCCGTAGGGGGGGGGGAGATCACCACCCTTGATTTAGAATTTGCAGGGACAGGAGAAACTACTGCAGTAATGGTTGAATCTCTAATCTACAAGTATATCAATGGTAATTTAGCTCAAAAATCTGCAGCTAATTGGAAAGTGGAATCTCAGAATTTACCTTCAGGTAGTACCCTTGAGACTTCTGAGGTTCCTTCCCAATTAACCATTACAGTACCGGCTAATAATACCTCTTCTACTCTAAGTGGTAAGATAGTACTTCTCCAACCTGCATCCGGTAAGAGGATTACCCTTAATTATTCTCAACCTACCAGTATACAAAACAATGGTATCATTATATATGTTTACTCAGACCCCTTAACTCAAGGTAAAGGTGTAATCCAAGTAGTAGCAGAACATCAAGTTGCTAGTAACATTTCTATCGTTATGTATATTCAATATGGAGTCTCATCTGGAGATAAAAACCAATACAACCTAACCTTAGCGAAAGGTCAATATTTATTAAACCAAAAGTTCGATATTCAAATAGGCGCTCATCCCCAGGTTCTAAGTTATGATTATAGCCCTAAAGAAGACTCTTCTTATCGATACTCAGTTCAAATATTCAAATAGGTTAAAGATATAAGAAAATATGGAAAACTTAAATCCCCCTCCCTAACTTTGGCTTTTAGTGCCAGAGCCGCATCTCAGGAAATAACAGTACCTTCAGATGCAACCAAAAAGACTTTTACCATTCACTCCTATAGAGATACTGTAGTGAATGGTAAAGTATCTAAATCAGATATTATTGACTTTACTACAAATATCGTCTATGACCCACCCGTCTCATCAAGTAATGCTTGGGTCTTTACCAAGAAGACGGCCAATGATGCCGTATCTTATAACTTAGAGGTAGATATCTCTGCAAACTCTGGCTCTTCAAGTAGAACAGCTACTATTACACTTACCCAAGCTACCTCTGGGAAAACTATCACTATCACCATCACTCAGAAGGCTTTAGACCCAATAATCAAACTAGAACTTTCATTTGCTGACCAAAGTTCTGCTCTTGTAGACCAAGGTCCAGTTCCCTATACTCTAAGCTATAATGACCAGTTCCTTGAAACAGGTACTATCCCTGCAGGTGGTGTAATTCAAGTACCACAAAATACCTGGGCTGATAATGGTGGTGATACTGCAATCTATACTCTTTATCTGAAGGGTAGTGAAATAAAAGCAGGCTCTACTTTCTATTTTCAATGTAGGTTTTATGCCATTAATGGTTGGGAAGGTTTATTAGTGGACCCAGAATATAACAAGGCTCTAAACTATAAGATAGATACTGTACAACCTTCTTGGAATCCCTCTGGAACAATTCAATCAGGAACAATCTATCTTTATAAGGGTAATCTATCTCCATCTGATTTCTCAGGAGGTATACTTATAGAACTTACCTTAGGAACAGAAATAAATGGGTATGTTAAGAAAGCTATGATTAGAGTCAAGGTCAATTAGTCAAAGCCATAATCATTGCAATTACCCAAAATATAAGTGAGATGGTATATGCAAGAGAATATCTATGCCAAGGGTACCAGCAGGTAATACTAGAATCTACTTTTAATATTTGCGGATGTTCTTCTTCGAATTTCTTATCTTCTTCTCTAGAGGCATACTTATGCAATATAAATAAGGGAAGGAATATAACGAATAAGAATATAACAATGGGAAAGCAGAGTAGGAGTATTACCTCCCACCCTTGCATTGATGACCCAGCATAATTACCATCTCTATCAAAAAAGTATCTCATACCAGTTTATGTTTTATGAATTTCAATAATAGGTAAATCGGAAACAAAGGTAGCAAAAACCAGACCGATAGAAATAATACCAGTGAATGTACCCTATGTGATTGAGGTAAGTATTCTAATGTTGCTTTTACAAAGAACACCGTGAACGGTAAGCATACCATGTAAATTATCAATATTACCGTAGTCATTGTTCCTCCTTGAAGTATTTATTAATAATCTTGGTAAACTTCTTATCGAATTTGATAAGAACCTCAACTTGTTCCTCCTTACTCATATTCCTGAGACCCTTCTCCAATATCTCTGAATTTCTCTTGATTGAGAAATATGCCTTGAATGCCAGGAAATGTTTCTCATTTTCCTCGGTAAGAGGTAATATCTTTCCATCTTTCCCATCTAATCTTGCATAGGTATCATCAGGACCTAAACTTCTAGCAACTTTTACTCGGTTGCTTAAAACTGCAAACCCACCTTTCTTATCAATGGATTCTACTTTCACCTTCTCCATGATTTGTCTTTCCCCAAGTTGGAAGAATAGTTCATCACCTTCACGAAGCTTTTTGATTTCTTTCTTTTCTTTTTTCATATCTAATTAGTTAATTAATTCTTTATGCAAATATACGAAATTTATTTTATATTATTGCATTATTAATCATATTTTTTATCTCATCCGAGGTAACTGTTTTGCGGTCTTGGAAGAGTTTCCATTCCATGGGAGAAAGATATATACCGTTTGGAGTATATAAATGTCTTAGATGCTCTGGAATAGTGCCCTGGTGAGACATGTTATTGTTATCAATGAACCATACCTTGTTGGGGTAAGCATCGGATATTACTGCCATGTAATAACGAGTAGCTTCTAGTTTTACTCGAGAGAAAGTACCTACTTCAATTAAGAGATTTTGAAAAGGTTTTACTATCCAATGTTCCCAATTAGGTGTAATTACTGGAATTCTTGAACTGTTAGTAGTACCGCTATTGAAGTACTCTTTTAACAACTTTTCATCATACTCTTTCCTCTTCATCCAGAAAGCACAACTAAAGCAGATGTGTTTCTTTGCCATTAACTGAGGTATTTCAAAACTTGATTCAAAATCGTCCAGGTTAATGGGTTCCCTACATAACTTGCATCGGTTTTCTTCTTTGATTCGTTCCATATTGCATTATATTTTAGAATTATATAGGATAATAGAACCAACTAACATCCCGAAAATGGGTTATAAGCAATACTTTCGTTACTAAAATTGAACCATTAAAACTGATAAGTTATGGATAAATTAACAAATGAGATGATTAGAGACCTTGCTAATCGTTTAGGTCTAGAACCAGCTCTATTGAAAGCTGTTCAAGTAGTAGAAGCAGCTGGTAGAGATGGATTTTTGGCTGATGGGAGACCTCAAATTCTTTTCGAAGGTCACATCATGTACAAGGAATTTCATAAAAAGTTCCCTGACAGAGATTTAGGTTACCTTTGCAAGAAGTATCCTACAGTATTTTTCCCTAAATGGGATAAATCGAAGTATCTTGGAGGCGTTCATGAGTACAAAAGACTTGAATTAGCCAAAGAAATTGACGAAGAATGTGCTTTAAAGTCTGCAAGTTGGGGAATGTTCCAGATTATGGGCTTCAATCACAATCTTTGTAGCTGTAAAGATGTCTATGAATTCGTTCATAAGATGTCAGAATCTCACGAAAAACAACTGGAATTGATGTACTACTTCATGAATACCTCTGGTTGTTTGAAGAATCTCAAGGAAAAGGACTGGGCAGGCTTTGCAAGAAAGTATAATGGTCCTGGATATGCACAAAATGCTTACGACCAAAAGCTAAGAAACTCTTACGAAAACTTCAAAGATAAGATATGAAAAGATGTCATTTTAACAGCTGGGTAGCAAAGGTATTCCTTTTCCCCAGTTACAAAGCAATTACGTTCCTCTATAATTCCTTCTTCAAAGATAAAAAGGAGGATTTGTTACAAGAGGATATTGACCATGAACGTACTCATCAAGTACAACAGTTTGAATGTACTGTACTGGGTCTATTTATAGGTTTATTCCTTTGTGGTATATTCGATCTATCAATTTGGTGGATTGTAATATTGGGCCTGGGACTCTTCTACATTTGGTATGGAATCGAATACCTTATCATCATGTGCTTTGCAGGTTGGAACAAACAGAATGAAAGGTATCATGATGTAAGTTTTGAAGAGGAAGCTCACAATAATGATAAAGACCCATACTACTTGGAGAATCGTAAACCATTTGCATGGCTTAAGTACGTAAAATTGAGAAGTTACAAGAAATGAAGAATCTAAAGGTATTGGGAGTGTGCGCTGGACAGGGTGCACTCCTGTTCCCTTTTAAGAAAAATTTGTTAGGGAATATAGAGATTAGAGGAGTATTCCATACACCGGGCGAAGAACAATGGAAACTCAACTTTGGGGATATACCATTCTATAAAGGTTTTTGTTTACAAGAATTTGATGAGAAAGTAGACATAATAATTTCATCACCCGATTGTGGGGCATCCTCGGTTATGAGGTTATCAAAAGTAAAGGAATTGGGTAATCCCCAGGATAACCGTAGTCTTAATCTAGTAATTGCTGCAATATTAGAGTATAAACCTAAAGTATTTCTTATAGAAAATCTACCAAGACTGCTATCCTTGCTACCTAAGGATTTCTTTGAGGAAACTCTGAAAGACTATAAATTAGTTTTTCACGAAAGGTCAGTTTCTGACTATGGGAACTCTCAGGTATCAAGGAAGAGATTACTCATCATTGGAGTGCATAAAAAGACCGGTAAGAAATACTTGAATGCTTTTGATGAAGTATTTAAAGTTAATGAGCTAAAGACAACTAGAGAGTTGCTTAAGCCGCTAACGTTTAGCTCTGAAATTGATACCAACCAGATTCCGTTTATGGCAAAAACCCTGGCAATGTATGATTATCGAAAGCTACCTGAGAAAAAGAATCTCACAGTAGCAAAGATACATCGACTCTGGGTTAGAGATTTCAACAAGGAAAAGAAGTGGCCTATCAAGACAGCTAAGATGAGTACTCTCCCAGGAGTATACAGATTGGAAGATGATAAACCACCATTAACCCTAAGACCTGCTGATAGGCAATTTAGACCTGATGGGTACCCTTTGGGAATTGAGGATTTCAAGGCAATTATGGGATTCCCAGAGAAATTTAAAATTTACCTCTACAAAACTACCAGAGGTGATACCTATGAGGGGGATTTTAAAAATCACCATTACTGGTTAAACAAGGCAAGATATACGATTGCCAAGGGTTCGGTTTATGAAGTGGGGATTTGGTTTAAGAAATGCCTCAAAAAGAAGAGTAGCTAAACTGAGCTGTTTTTGAGCTGTTTGAAAACCCTTTTTTCTTTTTATATATTTTTCTTTTTTAGGAAAGTGCTTTCTGGAAAGAAAGCTAAACATAAAAGAAATCTATACTGAAGGTAAGAAAGGGATTGTTAAGGGAAAACAAGGAAACGAGTGAGTACCCAGTTTTCACTAAAATCGAAAAACCATGAAGAAATTAAAATGGGCCTTGTTCATTGTACTTCTAGGATTTACTATTTACCTTTGCTTCAGGAATTACAAACTAACTCGAGAAGTTTATTCCTTGAATCAAGCGGTCAATGAAATCCCAGATACAGTCCACTTAGACAAACCATTCAAACCAGAGAAGAAGTACTCTGAAGAAACTCAACCAGGTAAAATCTTAGTTTACGATAACAAGAAGCAGTCAACTCTCTTTCCTGATTCCATAAGACAGCCAGTTATCAGTAAACAAGATTCCCTGGTTCAAGTTGTCTTAAAGAAGAATCAGTTGAACCTAAGTTTCCTAAACCAACAATCAGGAACTTATTCAACTAGACTATTCAATATCGACTTGGATAAGTACAACTACAATTGGTATGAGGGTCAATTAACTCGAAAGAAAGTTGCAAAGTTATCACTTAGTCCATACGTTTATGGCAAATACAGACCTTTCAATAATCTCTTCGATATGGGAGCTGGTCTTTCAATCAAGACTAAGAGATTTAATTACAAACTCGGGGTCAATACATTTTACTATCCGAAGATAAAATCTGGGATAGGTACTGACATCGAATTTCAAATAAAGTATAACTTTTAGATATGGCAAAGACTATCTCAGAAATTCGAAATACTTTAACTCGAGAAGAGCTTGCAAATCTCTCAAGGGTTTCAGTAGATGTTTTCTATTTTAGCCTTTTCTGTAATGTGATACACCCAGTATTGGGAAAGGTAAGATTCGACCTATACCCCTTTCAGAAATCAGTTCTGTATAACTTCATTGCCGAAAGATTTAATATCATCCTGAAATTTCGTCAGGCTGGTATTACAGAGCTTATTTCAATGTACTGCCTATGGTTGGCTATGTATCATCCTAACAAGAAGATTAACATCATCTCTATTAAGGACACCACAGCAAAAAAGGTACTGAAGAAAATTAAATTCATGTACAAGAATTTGCCCTGGTATTTACAAACACCAATCATAAATGGTAGAACTGGAGAATATGGTTCTGCTTCAATGATAGAATTCGATAACGGTTCTTTCATTGAATCAATTCCGACCTCATCAGAAGCCGGTCGTTCTGAATCACTTTCACTCCTGGTAATTGACGAAGCAGCAGTAGTTAGGTGGGCAGCTCAGATTTGGGCAGCAGCCTTTCCAACACTATCCACTGGTGGTGCTGCTATCGTCAATTCAACTCCTTACGGTGTAGGTAACTTCTATCATTCAACTTGGGTAGATGCTATTGCTGGAGGAAACCCATTCAATCCAATTCGATTATACTGGCAAATGCACCCAGAACGAGACATTAATTGGTACAATCAAATGTCTTCTGCCTTGGGAGCTAAACGAACTGCCCAAGAAATTGATGGTGACTTCTTATCATCAGGTAACACAGTCTTCGATTTAGCTGACATCAAAGCTATCGAAGACTGCCTTAGTGATTACCCAGTGATAAAGAGGAGATTCAATGGTCAGTATAGGCAGTTCTGTGAACCAGAAGATGACAAAGAATATTTCATTGGTGCTGACGTTTCAACTGGTAGAGCTACTGACTACTCTTCATTTACTTGCATGGATAAGCAAGGTGAAGAACAATGTATATACAAGGGAAGAATGGCAGTGGGTACCTATGCTAAGTTACTTGGTGATACTGGGATGTTATTTAATCAAGCATTGATAGCTCCAGAATCCAATGACGTTGGTTTAGCAGTAACCTCTAAACTCCAGGATGAAGGTTATCCGAATTTGTATTACTATCAAAAGATGCTCAAGAAAAAGGGCAAAAGCCGACCAGAGATGGATAAATCTCCTGGTTGGTTAACCACCACCAAGAATCGTTCAGTGATAATAGAGAACCTAGAAGAGGATATCCGAAATGATAATGTAATTATCAAAGACCCATTTTTCGTTCAGGAAGCTTATACTTTCATTTATGATGGTATTGGTAGACCTGTTGCAATGGGTAAACACAGAGCAAATAACTCTGCAGTGGATGTAGACTTAGAGGGTGATGTATATTCCGATGATGACATCTTTGGGAAAGCAATCACTAATCACATAAGGAAAGGAAAAACTAACGTAATCGTACAACCAAGATGAAAAAGTACTTCAATTTTAATTGGGGTTGGGGCCGTAAAAAGGACCCTCCCAAGAATGATTCTTCCCAGAATAAGGAAGCAAAGCCATCTACACCTATCTCACCAGGTAGAGTTTCAGTTGACGATGATAGCGATAACTTAATAACATCATTACAAGGGTTAACTAAAATAGTTGAACCCTCTTTTCGTGTTGATGTAATACCTTTAATCAGGGATTTATACAAGGTAAATCCCGATATGGGCATTGCATTGCAGGATATGTTTAAGTTAGCTAACACCGGTCATACTGTAACTTTCCCTAATAATACCGATGCCGAAGCATCTAAGATGAGAGAACATCTCAAAGAAGCTACTAAAGGTTGGACTCGGTATACGGCAGGTATAGATGGTTTGGTTAACAAAATGATTGTTCAACTTCTTGTAAGTGGGGCAATATCTGTAGAGGGAGTTCCCAATGATAAGCTTGATGGTTTGGCAACAGTATTATTCCTTAAACCAGAGTATATCAAGTTTAAACGGGAATTAAATGGGGTGTATTCTCCTTACCAGAAGAACAATAATTTCTGGATGAAGCAACAAGATTACATTAAGCTGAACCCAGAAACTTACTTCTATGTCGGTATGTTTAATGATACTGATGAACCTTATGGAGTTCCACCTTTCATGCCTGCATTGGATTCCCTAAAAGGTCAAAATGATATGAAGGTTAACTTCAAACATATCATGGAGATTTGTGGTATGGTTGGTTTCCTTGAAGCTAAGATGCAAAAATCTAACCAAAGACCCAACGAAAGTATTCAAGCCTACGAAGCTAGATTGAATCGAGAACTTAACCAACTTAAACGTAATGTTAGAGAGGGTATGAAGGATGGAGTAGTAGCTGGTTATATTGATGACCATGAATTCAAGCTAAACTCTACTACCAAAGAGATGGGTAATATAGAGAAGCCTTGGAATATGAATCAACAATCAGTTGCTAATGGCCTTGGAGTTAACGGTTCTATTATTGGGGTATCTGCCACTACTGGTGAAGGTGCAACGGGCATAATGCTGTCTAAGATGATTAGCCAGTTAAAAAATATACAAATGCTTGTTGCTTATGTATTGGAAAGACTTTATTCTCTAGAACTCCGTCTGGCAGGCTTTAATAATAAGGGGATGAAGATTGATTGGGGAACTTCTACAGTTTCTGATGAAGTCAAAATCCAACAAGGTCGTCAGTATAAGATACAGAACCTTGACTTATTGTACAAAGCAGGTATTATTAGCCAGGAACAATATGCTTGGGAAATGGGTTATGATTCCCCAGATGAGAATGAACCAAGAGTTTCACTTGAGGACCAATTCTCTAAGGGTGGAGGTGACCCACAAGAAGGTACCAAGAAAAAACAAAGGCAGGATGATAAAAACCAATCTGCTCGTAGGTCAAGAGATAAGAATAACCCGGCTCCTTCTCGTGGGGACCAAAATACTAAACCAAGATGAGTAAATTTACAAAGAAAAACAAAGAGCATCTTGATTCAATGACGATAGGTCAGGGCCATACCATCATGGCTGGGTATATCCCAGAAGCAGTTGGGGCTCAGACTTTCTCAGAGAATTATTACAAATGGAAGAATCCTACACCGGACACCATTGCTCAATTTGGATTTTGGGGAGGGGATATAGATTACAACACCTATTATCCTAACCTGGATAAATCAGAACTTACTCCCAAGGACGAAGAATTTATCGAACCAATGTTCAGATTACTTTCGGAAACGATTGTATCTAAGAACTGGAATCCGACAGACTTCGGTCAAAATGGAGTACTCAAAGCTTCTATGAAGATGTTACTTGGGCAAACAGTAAATTGCGACCATGAAACTAACATTGGTAATGCAATTGGTGCTGTATCTCAAGTAATGTGGCAAGAGGCTTACAAGGATGGTAGCTTCACTATCCCTGGAGGTATCAATGGTATTCTGAAGATTGATGGTAAGGCAAACCCAAGAATTGCTAGAGGCATTCTTATGGAACCTCCTTCAATTCACAGTAACTCTGTTACAGTACAGTTTAAATGGGACAAATCTCATCCAGGTATGGAGGATGGTGAATTCTACCAAAAACTGGGTACTTATGACTCTAAGGGAGTTATGGTACGAAGAGTTGTTACCGAGGTGGTTCGGTATATGGAAACTTCTTTGGTATCTCATGGTGCTGATTCATTTGCCCAGAAGATTGGTTCTGATGGTAAAATTATCAATCCTACATTTGCCAAAAGAACTTGGTCATCCTACGAAGAATACCGGGATGATAAATCCAAGCAATACTTCTTCACTGATTACAAATCAGACTTTTCATCCTTCCAGGAAAAGGACGATACTCAAGGTTCTTTTAATGATAACCAAGAAGGCGATGAGAAATCAAAAACCAATAATAAAGAAAATATGAACAAAGAATTACAAGAATTTCTCGAATCTCTGTTTGGTAAGGATATGCTTACCTTGGGAGAAGGTCAAGAGATGTCCCAGGAAGCTGCGGTATCCTTGATTCAGAATTTGGTATCATCCAGAAACGAATTGCAAACTTCTGTTGATAACCTTACTACAGAGAAAAATTCTCTTACGGAACAGGTTACTAATCTGAATGCTCAGGTTGCAAACTTGACAGAAATGGCAACGGTAGGTAAAAATCACATTGCTTCTCTCCGTGAGAATGCCGTAGGAACCTACAAGAAGTTGATGGGTGAAAATGCAGATGAGACAATCGTTACGATGCTCAATGCAGAAACTACTGGCATCACTACTCTTATTTCCTTGACTAAGGATTACCAAGCTCGCTTGGAAGAGAAGTTCCCTCTCACTTGTGCAAAATGCGGTTCTAAGGACGTTAACCGTGCTTCTTCTGTAAGCGAAGATGACACTCAGGGTAAGACTGGAACCGAAGACACTACCCAGAACCAAGAACCTTCTTCAACCGGCAGCGTACTCGACAGTCTGTACAAGAAGAAAATCAAGTAAGTTATCATATAAATATTTAGAGTTATGACTAAAATCGTAAACGATCCTCAGCAAATGACTCTCTTTGGAGAAAGAACTCCGAGAGCGGTGATTTACAAGAGTGAATCACACAAATTGCACCAAGCCTTCAATGTAAAGGCTGACACAAAGATTGTACAGGGCATGGCAGTTGCTTTGGGTACTGACGGTTTGATTGAACCGTTTATCCCGGGTGGTGCTGGTAGCCAGGTATATCTGGGTATAGCAGTAACTGACAATGTCAATCCTGCTTACCAACCTCAACGTAACTTCCCAGTAGAAGTAACCGTAGCAGTTCAAGGCTATATGATTTTGAATTGGGTTGCAAAAGAAGCTCTAGATTGTGGTTACATTAACCCAACTGCAGACCTCTTGCATGACCGTTTCACAATCGCTGAAGCCGCTACAGATGAATCACAATTCATTGCCATCACTCCTGCAGATGAGGCAAATGATGTAATTCAAGTACTCATCCGTTAAACCAAAAAGAAATTATGGGACAAATTGATATTACAAAAATGAAGGCTCAGGATTTTATGAATGAGCTGCCGGAAATGGTAAGAAGCTTGGAAGCTGTACGTTCCGGTTCACAGGAAAAGAAGCCTGTAGAAATTACCTTGGGAGAGTTGGTTACCGGTAAATGGGGTATTTCCGAAGATGAACTGTTCGAAAAGATGGGTATCAATCCGAAAGTTGATACCATGCAGAATATCTTCACTATGCCTCAGCAGAATGTTCGTTGGATTGTTCCGGAAATCATTCGCTCGGCTATCACTCTGGGTATGCGCCAGGCACCGTTCTATCCGAACATCATTGCATCAGACCAACCTATCAATGGTTTGCAAGCAATCATGCCGATGGTTAACATGTCGGATGCTGCACCTGCAAAGGTTAACGAGGCAGAAACTATCCCATTGGGTGATGTTAGCTTCGGACAGAAATCAGTTAGCCTCTTCAAAATCGGAAAAGGCTTCAAACTTACTGACGAAGTTCGTAACTATGTTTCACTCGATGTCCTGGGAATCTACCTTCGTGACTTTGGTGTTCAGTTGGGTTATGCTCTGGATACTCTGGCTATGGACGTGGCTATCAATGGTAACAACCCTGATGGCTCTGAGTCTGCCCCGGTAATTGGTGTATACGAAACAACCAACGGTATCACTTACAAAGACCTTCTGCATATCTGGGTACGTGCTGCTCGTATGGGACGTAACTTCCAGACAATGATTGGTGGTGAAGACCAAGCAATCGAAATGTTGAACTTGCCGGAATTTAAAGACCGTCACTCTGGTACAACTGAAGCTACACTGAATGTGAAGTCTCCGGTTCCCAAGAATGCCGACTTCTACATCCACCCGGGTACTCCAGACCAACAGCTGTTGCTGATTGATACATCTGCTGCTTTGATTAAGCTGACTGCTCGTCAGTTGATGCTGGAATCAGAGAGAATCGTTTCTAACCAAACTCAAGCAATCTACGCTAGCTTGACTACTGGTTTCTCTAAGATGTACCAGGATGCAACTCTGTTGCTGGCTGCCGACAAGAGATTTAGCGAAAATGGATTCCCCGAATTCATGAACGTTGACCCTTACTTGATGGTAAACCTTGAATAAGGTAGTCCGGTTTTATCTATATAAATTCCCAAGGGAGGGTAGGAACTAAAAAGCCTATCCTCTCTTTATCACTTTTTAAATCTTAGAAAATATGGCTAAAGAAAAATATACAGTAACTGTGGGACCAAGAGCTTACAGTTTTCATGACCAATCAACGGGGATTACCGTATGTAAAGGAGAAGATAAAGAACTCAGCCGCCGTCAATGGAGATCACCGAAAATCCAAAAGGCTATCGCTGCAGGTCATCTGATTATCGTTGCCGACAAAACCGATATCGAAAAGTATTCGGAAGCCGACATCGAAAAGATGGACAAGAGATTGACTGCTCAGTTCAAAAAGGGCATGACTTTGGAAAAAATTGCAAAGGCTTACTCTCTTGAGGAACTGAAGTTGGTTGCAAAACTCCACGAAATCGAAGCAGAACCGAACGATACAGTAGAGACTCTGTTGCAGGCTTTGCTGGAAGATTTTGAATCCTCTTCTAAAGGGTAGTCTATGAAAATTACATAAGACAGACTAATATGAAAGACAATCTAGACTTTTTGTACGTTACGTCAGGTCTGGAAGTTTCATTCAGAGTCATATCCAAAGTCCCGGCCAAATCTATTTTTGACTGGGACTTTGGCGATGATAAGGGAGAGGTTTTCAATGGTGGAAGACATGTTTCCTATTCTTATGAAACTCCCGGTTTTTATACAGTTACCTTACACGTAACTAACTCTGCCGGTTTAGACCTTACCGTAGATAAGACTCTGGTAGTTTGTGATTATGGTCATACGGCATTAGCCGATACAATATATAACTTAATCGATTACTACATACCTTCAGAAATATCCGATGGTATGACCAGGGAAGAGAAATCTATATACATCACTAAATGGCAATATTATATTGGGCCACTAGTAAACCATGCAATAGCACCAGATAAATATACTGATGAATTATGGTATGAAGCACTAGAAAACCAATTAATAATGGAATTGGCAGCATGGGACTTTCTTAATGTGAAGATACTTAATCTATTGACAAGTACTTCCGAATATCTAAGTCAAATTACATCTACCAAAGAGCAAACCGGTGATGGTACTTCTAAACCTGAACTTGCCCGAGGTGATAGGATTAAACAAATCACTACTGGGCCTACTGAAGTTCAATATTACGACACCTTGGCAGAAGCTGCAAGCTCATTATGGAAAACACTTTCTCAAGCAATGCAACCGGGTGGCTTAATAGATGAATTAAGAAAGAACCTTTGTATGTTAGCTTCAAGATTGGAAATATATCTGCCATTCTGTGATGCTGTATCACGAACAGTAGTTCCTCGAGTAGTTAACCGAAGGCAACCAGGTGTATTGGATGGACCTAATCCAAGTACTCCTGTGAAAGGTGGTAATAAATCAATCCTTACCGAGTTATGACAAAAGAACCCTGGAGAATGGTAAAGAACCGCTCTTGGGATAGATACAAGAAGATTATCACTGACTTCTTAGATTGGGATGCTGGTAGACAAACCATCACTTGGGCAAAAAACGTTAACCAACTTCTCAGCCATGCTGAGGATAGTATACCTAAATATTATAACATCCAAATCGAAGCATTATGTTACTACAATGCTTTCAGAAACTGGCCTATCAATAAGGCAACTATCACTGGAGAATTGGATGATGAAAACTTATCAATACTAATTTCTAAATCTTATATAGAACAAATCGGTTATCTTACACCGGAGGGTTATTGGGATTTTAATTGGGAACAGGATAGGTTTGTAATCAACGGTATAGTTTATAAGCCATCAGGTGATACTCAAACGGCTCAAGCTAAGGATGAGGCTTTGGTTTTCATGGTTATCCTAAAGAGAGACCGAGATATAAAAGTAGAATTTGTAGAATAAAAAATAAAGTATATGGCAAAGATGTTAGTACTGAGGTGGACACCAATTACTACCAACAACGGAATTTGGTTTGATAGTAACTTGGTTATCCTTAACGGTACCTCTGGAGTTCATATTGAAATGAAAGGTAATGGCAATGATGTAACGGCATTTCAATCGATGACCGGAAACAAATTTGTCACCTGCTTTCAAGATTACTTCGGGGATATTTGGGATAAGATCATACCTCATCCTGGTATTGGCCAGGTAATTAAGTTCCGGGTAAATAGGCTTCCTGATTATGCTTGCATACGGGGAGATATTGAGGACGGTGGAGATGTAGACCCAGAAAACCCAGATGTACCAAAGAATGCTTTCTGCGGTTCAGAAGGAGAACCTTTCAGAGATATAGACTCTGAATTCCTACTGGGTCGTCAACGTGCAGTAATTAATCCTTAAATTTTTAAAAATATGTATGTAAGTAAGTATTATACCTGCGAAGAAATTGACCAGCGGTTGTTACAGGGTTACTACGATGACTTTGTTCGTGCTGGCTTTGCCGGAACTATTAATGAGTTCTGGGCCTTCGTACTTTCTATCAAGAATAAGGTAGATAAGAGAGAAGGTTATGACTTATCCGAGAATGACTTTACAGACGAGCTTAAGGCTAAACTGGATGGCATCGAGGAGAAAGCCAATTACATCACTAAAGTTTCAGAGCTTGAAAATGACCTCAAGTTCCAAACTGAAGAGGATGTTAAGAAGGCAATCAGTGACCTGGTTGATGGTGCTGATGATGCACTTGATACTCTTAAGGAGTTGGCAGAAGCATTGGGTAATGACCCCAACTTCGCAACTACTATCACTAATAAACTTACCGAGCTTCGTACTTCTCTTAGTGAAGAGATTAATCGTGCTAAGGAAGCAGAAGCTGCATTGGGTGCTGCTATTGCTGCGGTAGATGACAACTTGAAATATGCTGCTGAACAGTTAATCAATAAGATTGATACGGTTAAGGCAGATTTGAAAGCTGACATTGCCCGGGTAGAAGCTAAGGCAGATAAGAATGCCGAAGATATCAAGGACCTCAATGATAAGGTAAACGATAAGAGCGATGAGATTAAGGATGAACTTAAGAGCCTCATCCAACAAGAAAAGGACGAACGTATCGCTGCCGATAACGAAATCAAAGAAAGTGTAAATGAGCTCAAAACTCTTCATATCAACGACAAGGCTGCCCTTGAAGCTAAGATTGCTGAAGAAGTATCTAATCGTACGAATGCAGATACTATTCTGGATTCGAAGATTAATGAGGAAATCACTAATCGCCAGTCAGATACTCAAGCATTGCAGAGTAAGATTGACCAGGAAGCAGTAGACCGTCATTCTGAGGACCAGGTTCTCCACAACGAAATCTCTAAAGAGGTAGCTGACCGTACCAATGCAGATAATGCTTTGCAAGGTAAGATTGACCAAGAGGCTCAAGCTCGTACCTCTGCAGACCAGGTACTTCAGAATAATATTGATTCCGAAGCTACTGCTCGTGCTGCTCAGGATTTGGTTTTGGACCATAAGATTGAGGATGTAAAACTCCAAGGTCAAGCAGATAAAGCTCAATTGTTGGAAGCTATTGCTACTGAAACTCAGGCTCGTAAAGATGCAGATACGGTTCTTGATAATAAGAAGGTAGATAAACGTGAAGGTTATTCATTGACTAAGAATGACTTTACGGATATTCTCAAAGCTAAGCTTGACGGTATCGAAGAGAAAGCCAATTACATTACCAAGCTCTCTGAGTTGGTTAATGATATGGACTTCCAAAATGAAGAGCAAGTTAACGCTGCTATTCAGAAAATCGTAGGCTCTGCTCCTGAGGTACTTGATACCTTGAAGGAAATTGCTGATGCCCTTGGTAATGACCCCAATTTTGCTACAACTATCACTAAGAAGTTAGCTGCCTTAACTGAGGAGATTAACCAAGAGAAGGAAGATCGTATTGCTGGTGATGCTGCAAACAGTGCAGAAGTAGCTACCGAAAAAGCAGACCGTATTGCTGCAGATACTGCTCTTGAAACTAAACTGAAAGAATACATCGACAATAAATCCACTGCAAGTGATACTGCTCTTAATGTGGTTAAGGATAACTTGAACAAAGAAATCCAAGACCGTAAAGATGCAGATACTGCAATCCAGGCAAGTTTGGATAAGGAAATTGCCGACAGAAAGACTGCTGATGATGCTTATACCGTAAGTCTGAATAACGTAAACAAACGTGTTTCAGAATTGGCTTTGAGCATTCAGGATTCTATTAACACTCTTCGTAATGAACTTACGGAACAGGTTAATGCGAATACTACTGCCATCGCTACTAATCAGCACGATATAGAAAGAAACTCAGAAGCTATCACTAACTTAACTAAGACTGTAGGTGATAACTACAAGGAAGTTAAGGATATGATTAACGAGGAAATCGTTGACCGTACCAATGCAGACAGTGGCTTGAGTTCTCGTATCGATAATGTAAATATTGACCTCAATACCGAACGTGTCGAAAGAACCGCAGCAGACCAAGTTCTTCAGGTAAATCTTGACAAAGAAGTAGCAGACCGTACTGCTGCAGATAAAGCCTTGTCTACAGAATTCACGGCTAAGTTGGATAACACCAAGCAAGCTTTGGAATCAGAGGTAGGTAAATTGAATACCAAGATTGACCAAGAGAAAACGGACAGAGCTGCGGCTGATACTGCATTGGGAGCTCGTATTGATACTCTAGAAGCAGGTAATACGACTGCTATGAATGACCTCAAAGAGCAGGTTAAGAATAATACCACTGCAATCAATACAGAGAAAGACCGGGCAATGGCCAAGGAAACTTCTCTTGAGGCAAAGATTGATACTAATCTTCAGAACCATAAGGATGACATGGCTGCTATCAACCAAGATATCCTTACTGAGAAAAATGATCGTCTGGCAGGTGATACTCTGTTACAGACTAATATCGATAAGGAAGCTACAGAACGTGCTAACCAAGATACCCTTATTAATAATGCTATTGCTCAGGAAAAGGCAGACCGTACTGCTGCAGACCAGGCAATGGATAATAAGAAGGTAGACAAGGTAGATGGTAAAGGTCTTTCGGCAAATGATTTTACTGACCTTCTGTATGCTAAACTTGATGGCATTAAGGAGCATGCTAACTACATCACAAAGGTATCAGAATTGCTCAACGACTCGGATTTCCAGAATGCCGAACAAGTAGAAGAGGCAATTCAAAAGATTATTGGTTCTGCACCTGAAGTACTTGATACTCTAGCAGAGATTGCTAAGGCATTAGGCGATGACCCCAACTTCGCTGCAACTATGACTGCTAAGCTTACCGAATTGGAGAATAAGCTTACTGCCGAAAAGAATTTGCGTGAACAGGGGGATGATAACCTACAGCAGTCTTTCACTAATTTGAGTACTACTCTTACCACAACGGTAAATGATTTGAGGA
>OGUK01000338.1_pt1 | contig 42185 bp, 53 predicted proteins | sample 1553151 | NCBI WGS metagenome assembly OGUK01 (sample SAMEA2580208, study PRJEB22360) | human gut metagenome | biome: human gut; feature: human-associated habitat; material: faeces | place: Denmark | collected 2008/2010
CAACACCGCCACAATAGAGAATCAACTCTTTATAAGCCTGCTGAACTTCTGGCGATAAATTCATATAAGCAAAGTACAGCTTGTTTAACCGTCTGACAGAAGTTGTCCTTACAATGTCGCCAGCAAAAGGAAGTTTCTCTTCCATCGTAATTCAGTCCTTTCTTTTTAATTTTGAGTATGAAAAAAGCAGTCGATCATAAATGAAAGACTGCTTTAAATCATATCCTTTACTACCACATTTACAGGCACTTTCCCGGCATATTCTTGTTCCAGTTCCTCTGCCAAATATGCATCGCTCATGCAGTGCATATCAGAAACACCGTCACGAATCAGCTGATAAACCTGGGAATGATAAAAGAAATCCAATGCCGCATCCAGTGAGAGCCCCTGCTGTTTAGCAAAGCATTCAATAACACGGCTATATTTTTTCTGAAGCAAAATCGGATTCGCTGTCATAATGTTTCACTCCCTTCAAAATGCAATAAAGACAATGCTTTTTCTGTGCGGAAACTTATTTGCAGATTCGGCTTTTCATAACGCAGGCGATTGATAGCTTCCGTCTTATCAATCAGCCCGTCAAAGAACAGCTCCACAGTATTGAACACCTTATCATTGGCAACACCACCCACAACCAGGTCGTAATCGGTCGAATCTTTCCCGCTGCGGCAGTTCAAAATAAAATCCAGCCATTCTTCGGAATAAGAATCGAATTTCAGCATTTTCAGTTCAGATTCCCGGCTTTCATCGTATTCATGCCGGGAAATAATACCGTCTTTCCCACGACGTTTGAACTTGCCGCACCACTTTGCAGCCTGTTCATATAGCGGCGTGGCATAAAAGCCACGCCCGAAATCCACATTGGGGCGGGAATGAGCTAAATCTGGCTTAGCAATCTCTAAAAAAGAACCATGATAGAGAATCATACTTCTACACCCCTTTCTTTCATCACGTCAAGGAGGTCATCAACAATATATTCCCTGCTCTGGGTATGCAACATTTCATATTCTGGCACAATGTAGCCGTTCAAAATATTACTCTGTTCGGTAAATGCCTGATAAACACGCTCTGCATTCACACCCAGCTTTGCCGCTACATTTTCAATGCAAAAAACAGCAAACTCCAGCTCACTGGAATTTTTGATTTTTTCATCTGTCATAATCTACAAGCCCTCCTTCGGAATCACTGTTCTCCATTTGAATACTTTTCTCCGTGATATGTAAAAGTTTCACCTCGATCTTATTTGCTTGAAATATCTGTTCATATGGCATTTATCATCATATCACAAAAATGTGTTTCAAACAATCTAACGTCATAATTTATTTCTATAAATGCGTTATGTAATACACCAGTTTACAACTTTATAAATGGTAGACTTGCTGACAAACCAACTGTTTTAAAGCCCTTGTCATAGCATTTGATTTTATGTGTGTTTCGATATTTTTCACGAAAGTGGCAAAAAATATCTGACTGCGAATACCCTGACTTAATTCAAAACGAAACTCCTGTACACTCTTGGTGCGGTACTCAGAAAAATGCTCGTTCTGATAAGGCAGAATCTTCATAGCACAGTAACTGATGTTAATCAGGTTAACCAGCATCTCCATCCCTTTGCAGCTTCGCACCATATAGCTGCAAAAAGACCAGAATGTTTTCTGCTCATAGTAGCTCGTTTCAATATTCCAGCGAAACGAGTATAGAAAGAGTGGAATGTATTTCATCCGGTCACTGCCTGTCTGGTTCAGTGGTGCTTTCTCCTGCCATGCACAGAAAATCTGCAGATCTTCTGGAAAAACAGTGCTGAAGAACAGCCGTTTTGTGCCATGCTCTTTTTCAGCGGCAGTGACATACGCAAGGACTTCACGGGTACCAAAGATCCTGGTCAGAACCCGGCGGACACCGGTATAATAATCTCCAATCTTTTCATTGGAAAAAGTAAAATCTGTCTCAACAGAAAGGCGTTTGCCATGTTTAGCAGGATGTCCCCTGTGTCCAGTGCGCGCAGGCTCAAGATCATACATGACAGAGTCAGTCCTTGCATTACCAATCAGATCCAGGTTTGGATATTCATCAATGACAGATACCAGGTTCTGTTTTGTATACCAGCTGTCGCAAAGAATAATGACATGTTCTTTGCCGTGAAATTCTGGCATAACCTGCCGGATCATGGATGCGGCCAATTCCAGTTTTGATTCTTTTTTCTGCCACATACGATAACCGAGAGGAACAGAAAGGTACGATACCTTATCGTGATTCCAGACGGGCACGCAGAGCATGACGCTCACAAAGCAATGTCCATTCAAATAGTTGGAACCATTGTGTGCAGCATGGTCAAACAGTTTTGAAACGTTTTCAAACTTTGTGCCAAATTTAGATACCATTGTATCATCAACACACAGAAATACCGGCTGCGTCTGTAATGAATTCGGTGTCAGCTTCAAAGCAATCCGGGCAGTGGTATTCATAAATCTGGAATAATCAACTTTTGCATAGGAACATGCATAATAAAATACATTCAGTGATTTTTCTGTTACCCCGGATGAAAAATGCTGATAAAGAAAACGGATGGAATGCGCGGATTCCAAAGCCAGTATGGATAATATCAACAGAAACAGGGTATCTGCTGTTGGAACAGAAAAAGTTTCAAAATAAATCAAAAAATATTGATGAAGTCTACCAATCAGTGTTTTTTCGTTGTATAATGTTTTTGTCGTACAGGGTCACTTTCCTTTGTAATGTTTTGGGTCAAATTCATTATACATCAGAAAGTCCTGTACGATATTTTTTTATGAAAAAGTTGTAAAGTGGTGTAAAGATTAATGATCTTTGTATTGGCACCGAAAATATATTTATTTCTCCGCGGCTTTTCTTCCAGGATGGGAGAGTGCCGCGGAGAATTTTTTGCGAAGAAAGAATTGCTATAGCTTTTGTAATTCCGGGAAAACCTTTATCTAAGAAAAAAATACAATATTAACATGAATATCATGAATATAATATTGGAGGCTGTGAATATTCCCAAATACTTCCCTCTCAGATTCCTGTTTTCTTTTGCAATATATTTGAAACTTATCAGGCTTGCCATGGATGCAATCAGAGTGCCGAGACCTCCAATATTGGTTCCGACAATTAAAGCCCGGTAATTATCTGTAAAGCCGGATAAAAGAAGCGCAGCGGGAACATTGCTCATAATCTGACTGGCAAGAACAGCAGTAAGTGTTTCCCTTCCTGCCATGATTCTTTCCAGAAAACTGCTGAATTGCGGAATCCTTCCAAGGTTGCCGATAAAAATAAATAATGCGATAAAGGTGGCAAGCAGGGAGTAATCCACCCTGCTTATATTTTCCCTGTTTCTTAGCAGCATATATATAAGAACCAATACAAGAGGAATCTGGTATGGAATGATACGTGCAACAGTGAGCAGGCAGATTGTAAATAAGATCAGGTAAGCGGCCAGGTATTCCATGTTAAGTTCTTTTCTGTCAGAGAATCCCAAAAGAGTTTTATCTTTTTCGGAACCGCATACGTGAGGTGCTTTGGCAGCGGCTACCTGTATCCATATCAGAAGAAGGATAAGTGCTGTGGCAGAATAGGGAAGCATCAGGGTTATTAATTCTGCCGCGGACATCCCTGCTCTGGCATATAGATAAAGGTTCTGCGGATTTCCGATTGGTGTGAGCATGCTTCCGAGATTAGCAGCGATTGTCTGCATGGCTACTATTTTAAGAAGCCAGTAATTGCCCAGTTCCTTTGGCAGTTTATGCACAATGATCAGTGCAAGAGGAACAAAAGTAATCAATGCCACATCATTGGTGATCACCATTGACAGGAAGAAACATAAGAGTACCAACAGCCTGATCACACCCACAGTTCCCGATGTTCCCATCAGCAATTTTTTGGCAAGTATATCAAAAACACCAACAGCCTTCAAACCAGCTACAATTGCCATCAAACAGAAGAGGAGCCCGAGAGTCCTGAAATCGATATAAGTAAAATAAGCCTTATCCGGTCTGACCCAGAACATAGAAAGAAGCGCCAGGATCACTGCAATTGACAAAACGGTTTCTTTCCTGAAAAAAACATATAATTTTTGTAACATAATATTTCCTTTCCGGTCTGATACGACCGCGTATAAGTATATCACAGAAACATCCAGAAAAAAAAGAATATCATTTTGTATTGTGGATTTCCAGTTTTATCAACTCTTTTTAAATGATGGGGACGATGCCAGTAGAATAGATTTTTTTATCATCATTGGTAAGCCAAGGGAATACCATGACATGCTTATGGCAGCATAAAAATGCTACCCAGCATGATCTGGGTAGCAAAAAAACTATATTTTTTTAATTGTCTACTTGACGGGGCGCACACCATTTTTCTTACCACTTATGCACCAGCCTATTCTTATATCTCTTCATACCAAAAAATTTCTTCTACCGACTTTCCAAAATACTCTGCAATATCATACAGCAGCTGATATGTCGGATTTTTAAATTTATTCCTTTCCAGCCTGCTTATATTGTCTCTGCAGTTTCCTACGATTTCAGCAAGTTCTGACTGTGTAAACCCGGCTTCCATGCGAAGCTCCTTCAGCCTAGTCCTCAGTTCTCTCACAGATAACATCTCCCATTAATCATCGTAATGATTCCAGTCTCCCAATAAATTCCTGTCACTGTGTCCAGTCTTGTGACCTCTGTCATCATAATGATTCATTCCGCCAAAAAACCCCGGTCTTGTTTCTCCAACCTTGTGACCTCTACTGTCATAATGATTCATCCCACCAAAAAATCCTGGCCTTGTTTCTCCGATCTTATGTCCTTTTGCATCATAATCATTATACCCACCAAAGAACCCTGGCCTGCTCTCTCCAATCTTATGTCCTTTGCTGTCGTAATGATTTATACTTCCAAATAATCCCGGTCTGCTATATCCATCTTTCTTACTCATTGTACCTTCCTCCTGATAAATGCTTTCTTGATCATTTTGCTTTAGCACCCCTGGTACCTTTAACTGATAATCATATTATCTCAAAATAGGAGTACAAAAATCCGCACAACCAACTGGATTCATCAGTCCATATAGTTCCGAATCACATTTTGCAGGTGCTCTTTATACTGCTGCCGTACATCTTCCGGTCCGACAATCCTCATCCTAGGGCCAATACCGGTAATCCATCCAAAGAACTGTGAACTTACCACCACTGGCACTCTGGCTCTGAAATGCTCTTCTCCATGAGGACACATCCATACATCATGACCAAAACGATCAATCACAACACCGGCCAGTTCATTTCTGCATTCCAGTGTAACTTCCGCATCGACACCGCCATACATACCAAACGTTTTCTTGGCAAATGCAGCCAGATCAAAATTTTTGAAGGACTCTTCTCCTTTACGATCAGTCTCCAGAATCTCTGCATCGCGCATTTTATCTACACGATAATGCTTAATAATTCCGGCTGCTGCATCATAAGCAACCAAATAGTAGTTTTCATCATCCCATGTCAATGCCCACGGACTGACAACATAGAAAGCGCCATTCTTTTTGAATTTCAGTTCTTTCTTAACTGTCCACTCCGCATAATGGAATTTGATCTGTTTATTCTCAAAAATAGCTGTGTGAATATAATCTACGTTATAATACACCGTTTCATTCTCTGTCTTTGGCCTGTTTACGATGAAGACATATCTGGAAAGCATTTCGGCATCTGTCTTACAGCAAAGCTTCTCCAGTTTCTGTATCAATTCCTTGGATTTCTTTTCTGTGATAAATTTTGAAGACTGAACCGCATCCACCAGAAGCTTCAACTCCGGCAGTTCAAAATCCCTGGCACCAATATAATAACCAGGGCACTTACCTTTCTTCTGCTGTATATCCAGTCCAAATTTATCAAGGATCTCCATCTCTGTATAAATTGTTCTTCGATCCGTACTGATCCCATATTCCTGATCCAGAATCGTACATAACTCCGATGCATTTAACATATGTTTATCATCGGTACGTTCCAGCAGGATTTCCATCAGATATAACGTACGGAGCTTCTGATCAAATGAAGCCATCTCATCGCCTCCTATCTCCTACTGAGCATCATTACTCATTTTGGCATGCTTATTTTACCGATGTTTCCACTTCTCCGGGCCAATCATTGATTCCACCAAATTCAATAATATTTGTGTATCCAAGTGCCGCCAGCTTTTCAGATGCCTGTTTACTCCTATTTCCGCTTCTACAATACACAAGAATCATTTGATCTTTATCCGGAAGTTCCGGAATTTCACTTGTGCCAATCGTTTCATTTGGAACAAGAATAGCACCTGGGATGCGTTTCTCATCGTATTCTTCCTGCGTACGGACATCCAGGATAATATAGTTCTCTTCCGTTTTCATCAAATCCATTGCCTCTTCCATGGAAACCTGCTGATACGTTGCCTTCTCCATTGTTACTTTCTCTTCCGTTCCCGTATCTGCTTTACACCCGGCAAACATCACACAGGATAAAACTGCAATAAATATTACCTTTATTACTCTCATCTGTACTCCTTTACCTTCTTAATCAATTTTTCAAATGATTCCTGAAATCTCCGATTGTCTTCCTCTGTTCGCTTCGCCGGTCCTCTCAGATGATTCTTCTTCGAGCTTCGTCGTACCTTCTTTGCAATATGTCGCTGCATCAAAAGCTCATCAATATTTTGATCTGTATACCATCTTCCCGACTGATGGATCCCATAAACCCCTTTGCCAAGAATCATAGCAGCCACACCATAATCCTGCGTCACGACCACATCGCCTCTCTGGCACAAGTTCAACAAAGCAAAGTCCACCGCATCCGTTCCGGCACCGATGATCTTAACCTCACTGTAGTCCGAGTGTAACACATGGTTGGTATCACATAGAAGGACACAGGAAATATTCTCTTTTTGTGCTACCTGCTCCACGATTCTTGTCACGGGGCAGGCATCTGCATCAACTAATATCTTCATAGAAATTCCTCTTTTTAAAAATCATACCGTAAAATCGCACAGTTTTTCACACCGAAGGCTGCGTATTCCTCATTTGTCATCTCATAAAAATACGATTGAATCACTCTGGATATGCCATTGTGTGCTACCAGAATATAAGTTTTATGATCCGATTCGTCCTTGATATCATCCAACAGACTATAAATACGCTGTGCCAGATGAAGCATGGATTCACCACCTTCATATCTGCAGCAAAATTCTTTCTTTGCTTTCTTAAATTCCAGACCATCTCTGGCAGTGGACTCCCATTTTCCAAAGTTTTGTTCAATCAATCTTGGCTCGACCCTAGCAGGAATCCCCGTTATTTCTGAAATATGCTTTGCCGTATCTGCTGCACGTACTAACGGAGAATACAGGATTTCATCTGCATGAATCCCTTCTTCCAGAATCTTTTTTCCCGTCTCGATCGCCTGATGATGTCCTAACTCCGTCAAAGCAATGTCCGTCGCACCACATATTTTATTTTCTACATTCCACACGGTCTGTCCATGTCGGACAAAATATACACACCCCATGCTTTAATCCTCTATTTTATTTTTATTCCCGTAAAAACTCTTCTCCTCTGCAACCATCAACTGCTCAGAGGATGCATTTCCAAGTTCCGGATAAATGATATTCTCTTGTTTCTTATGAGAAACCAATTTTCCGGATAAACGCTCCTTCAACAGCGTATTTCTCTTTGTCACTGTTACATTACGAACAGCATAGGCCATGGCCTTCTTTGTTCCTACCATAACCAGAATCTTCTTTGCCCTGGTAATTCCGGTATAAACCAGATTTCTCTGCAGCATCGCAAAATGATTCATCAATACCGGCATAACTACAATAGGATATTCAGATCCCTGTGCTTTATGTATAGTTGTAGCATACGCATGTACCAATTCATCCAGTTCGGTAGCATCGTATTCAATACTACGGTTATCAAAATTCACCAGAAGCGTTCGATCCTGCAGATCAACTGACTCAATAATCCCGATGTCACCGTTAAATACTTCTTTATCATAATTATTCTTAATCTGCATGACCTTATCGTTTGGCCTGTAGACAAAACCGCTTCTCCGAAGCCCCTCGCCTTGAGGATTTAATGCTTCCTGCAGTGCCATGTTCAGATTGGTGGCACCAACTACACCTCTTTGCATCGGTGTCAGCACCTGGATCTGACTGGCAGGTGTTTGATAATACCTTGGTAGGTTCTTCTGCACCAGCTCAACGATTTTCTTCACGGCCTCATCCGGATCTTCCTGTGCGATAAAGAAAAAGTCCGTATTCTTTCCATTGGAAGTATCTGGCATCTGCCCGGCGTTGATTTTGTGAGCATTCATAATGATCCTACTGGTCTGGGCCTGACGGAAAATCCTTGCCAGACGCACAACCGGAAATACATCAGAATCGATCACATCACGCAGTACATTTCCTGCGCCTACGGACGGAAGCTGATCAATATCTCCCACCAGGATCAGGCGCATGTGAGGCGGAATTGCCTTCATGAGAGCATTCATAAGTACGATATCAATCATGGAACACTCATCCACAATCAGAACATCTCCCTCCAGAGGTGTCTCTTCATTTTTCTGATAACCTTCCGGTGGCTTGAATTCCAAAAGCCGATGGATGGTCTTTGCCTCCAATCCTGTAGCTTCGGTCATTCTCTTAGCTGCTCGTCCTGTCGGCGCAGCCAATAAGATATGTAGACCGAATGTGCGGTAAGCGGCTATGATTCCCTGCGTGGTGGTTGTCTTTCCTGTACCGGGGCCACCGGTAAGCACAAGAACCTTGGCTGTTGCAGCACGGCGGATTGCCTCTATCTGCACTTCATCATATTCCATATTTACAGCTTTCTGGATTTTCTCCACATCTACAGACAGTTCCTGATTGCCGGTTTTCTGTATGGCTTTCATCATCGATACCCATAACTTATCGGTCGCTGGTTCTGCAGCCAGCTTTTTCAGTTTATTTGCAACACCTACTTCCGCATAATAAAATGGCGGCAAGTAGATGCACTCCTTCTCAATTTCCTGCACAGCATCTTCCGGGATATCTTCCCCTTCTGCAAATTGTGGTACCATCATTTTTTCTCGAATCAATTCCTCGTCTTTCAGCATTTGATCCATCGTCATAATGATGCTTGTATCTTCTGCTTCCAGAAGTTCGGAAGCCCTCTTGATCAGCTGCTCCCGCTCCGCATAAACATGTCCTTCATCTGCCAGTTCGCTTAAGGTGTACATGATACCGCTACGCAGACGGATAAATGCCTCTTTCTCAATTCCAAGCTTCATTGCAATGCTGTCTGCAGTCTTAAATCCAATTCCCCAGATATCATCTGCCAGACGGAAAGGATTTTCCTTTACCTTCGCAATACTTTCATTGCCATACTGGCGATAAATCTTTGCCGCAAATGCGGTGCTGACACCATGATCCTGCAGAAAGAGCATAACATTTTTGATCTCTTTCTGCCTCTCCCAGCTCTCAGCAATCTTATCAACACGTTTCTTTCCAATGCCAGGAACTTCCAGAAGTCGTTGGACTTGCATTTCAATGATCTCCAGCGTGTCCGTACCAAACTGCTGCACGATTTTTTTAGCGAACTTTGGTCCAACCCCTTTGATCAGACCGGATCCAAGATATTTCTCAATACCAAAAACAGTTGCCGGCATCGTCTCTTCCCAGCTTTCCGCCAGAAACTGTCTGCCATACTTCGCATCCACCTTCCAATTTCCATCAATCAGAAGAACAGATCCGACATTCGCATCCAAAAGATTACCCACAACTGTCACCAGTTCATTATAATTTTTCACGGCGCATTTTAAGACAGAATACCCGTTTTCAGGATTCTAATAGGTGACACGCTCTACTACGCATCGAATCTTCATCATTCTGTCTCACCGCCTTTGTCTTATTTATTTGCTTCAATCACATTTGCGATAGTCCTCGCAGCTAATTTGGATCCTTCCTCATTTGGATGGCATCCATCTTCTGCATATAATTTCCGTGAATCAGCCAGTTTGTAAAACGCTTCTCCAACATCTGCAATTAAACAATGATTCTGCTCGGCAGCTTCATGATAGGACGCATACATCTGTTGAAACATTTCATCATATTCCATGCCAAACTCCTGAAGCTTTCTTCCGCCTTTCTCATATGCCCAAGTAGCGTAAAGAACCGGTATCGCACCATTTTCTCGGATTTGGCTACAAAGCTTGCTAACATTAACCAGAAATTTTTCTTTTGAAGTAATCGGACCATTGCTCATCTCCTGAAGAATTACATAGTCCCATTTCTCTTTTTGAAGTGCCTCCTGTGTATTCGCCCCCATCTTTGTATTAAGGTTTAAATGTTCAGCGAGCCTAGCTCCACCACGGGTATGGTGAACCACTTCTGCACCAGTCATTATTGCTAATGCGGCCGGCATGTTATTAACAAAAACAAAACTATTTCCAAGCATTAAAATACGAATGATTTACACCTCCAATTACCTGTGTTGTACCTGCCTCCATAAAACAATCACATCCTCGTTACTCATAAGAACAGCATTGCCACCGCACAAGGGACATTTCCAATCGATCAACTTACCAGACTTTACTGCCTGCATCATGTTTACAAAAGCTATAGTATCTACATTTTTTGTAATGCAGTTCTTTGTCCAATCCTCATCCAACACTTTTTTCAATTTGTTATTTTTATCGGAGTAGTTCTTGTCGCCTTCATTAATGCTACGCTCATATAGCATGGCATCTTCGGCTTTCACTTGTAGTTCTACTCCAGATGAATCTGTAAGCGTAACTACAGTCAAATAGGTGTACCTTCAGCTCGTTCCTCGTAACAGAAGTCTAGGTCTTCATAGAATATGAAACGATTATTATTTCAATCGATCTTACGAAGGATTTCCTGAAACCAGAAAAACTTGTACCAGTTGTGGTGTTATCAAACAGTCTGCTCAGATAACCAATATTCAATTCTTCAGAAAATGCTAACTTCATCCCACACAACCCCTACACTTTACATATTTTAATATCAACTACTCTCTTGTTTTTTATCTGTAAAATCCCTTGGACACAGCTAATATTTTCTTGATATATAATTGATAAATTCTTCAGCTTGGTCATGTTCATACTTCTCTTGTATCAAGTCAAAAACACGTTCTAATGATTTTCGTTGTTCCATAGTCAGTCTAGGATTGATGTTCAATGCAGTATATCTTGTTTGAGTTTTCTTCTGACCTAATAATTGAGTAAGTTTTCCAAGATAATCTGTTGTTGCAACATCATCAGACTCACTCTCATCAATAAAATCACTCTCACCAAACTCCATCTCATAAGAAAGATCTTCCGTACAAAGATCATTAATATCATCAATAGTTTCCGCTTCCGCAACCGCCTGTTTCTCACGAGAAAGACTTCGTTCATATGAAATATGGCGAATTTCCTTTGATTGAGCAAATGCCCATTCTTGAAACAATTCTACCAAGGTATAATATGCATCATTTTTTTCAAAATCATCACGTCTTGAATTCGCAATTAATTCTGAATCTAAAGCATATAATTCTCCAATCATCCAACCATTAAACCGCTCTTCTTTAAATAGCGAATTACATGATGACTTATCGCCGATTAATATATTTCCCTGTCGAATTCTGATTCCTTTTATAATGTTATCAAGGATTGTTCCGTAAAAACTGGTCCTTGCATACCACAGTATGGCGATCATTTTCCCATTTGAATAGAAAGGTTTTACTTCTATTTCCTTAATTTTATCTTCTATTTTCTTTACACGATCCGAGACAATAGAGTCTTCGTATGCCTTATGCAAAAGAGTTCCATTTAATTCAATACCATACGAAGGAATATAGAAATTCAATAGTCTAAATTTCTCTTTTACGGCTTCCCCCCATTTAAAGTTCTGAGCAAATGGTATCGGTGCATGTTGGATTAGATACTCGTTTACAATTTCCAGATCCAAGAGATTAGATCCTTCTGCAACATTATTTAATATCACTTCAAAGTAATGGCTTGCAGGCTTTTCAGGCTCTCGTTTTATAGTTACAACCTGTTTCATTACATCCGACACGCTTACATTACGTTCATTAGATGATAATAAGAGACTCTTGAGTAATACAGCATCAAAGACAACAATTGTTTTTGAATTTTCTCCTTGTGCAGATGTAGCAAATACTAACTCTTCGCAGTACCCAAGACCTGCAAGTCTGCCAATTCCTCTAAATCCACGACTTTCCATTCTTGTCTTTCTGGAATTTCCAATATCTATAAGAGTTGATCCCGCTTCTGATTCTCGAATACCACAGCCATTATCAAAAAAAACAATTCTTTTGTCTTTATCATCAACAGTGATTTTCAATAAGGTATCGTTGGCAAATGGTAGATTTTCCATCTTAGCAGAATCAAATGAATCTACCGAGTTTTGAATATACTCACGATATAAGTCCATTGGGGAAGCATACATCCCATCTGTTAAGGACTCTAAAGTATACTTACCTATAATAATTTCCTGTTCCATTTTTATATATCAAACAAAGAAAGCTGATGGTACACATCATTCAGTTGTGCATTGATCTGTTCGATGATGTACTCTGCTCCGACTTCTCCATCAGCCACCTGATTCAAGATTGCTTCCTTGAACTCATCAAAGTTCTGAGTCAGTATTTCCCTTGCTATCCTTTCTTCAAGATTTTGTATCGCTGTTATTAATCGATTTTTCGTTCTTGTCTTCATAAAGCCAAGCGAATTATATGTAAAATACAATTTTACGAGATTGAAATCAAATGTATATCGCTTAACATTATTTTGTACTTTCATCAGATTATTTATTACATAAGGCGTATCTGCAGCATTAAAATCAATCTCTCTCATAATGTCACTCACAAGTTTTTTACCTATAACAAGATAAATACCTTCAAGTACAGAATACGGAATTCTACCACCTGCAATATACTTCACTAGTCTCTGATAAATAAGCGGAAACTCCTCGGTAATGTATTTCACGTACATATAACGCGTTTCAACATCCTTAATAAGAAAGGCCTTCAGAAGCATTGTGGAGGTAAAATAGTGAATGAACAACTTTTTATGAACGTCATTTTTGATTTCTGCAAAACGCTCAAGACTGATATTATTATCACCAATCAAATCGATAAACTCAGCTTTTGTTTCTCCAGTTTCTTCAAATAATCGTTCCCATTCTTTTAGGAACAACTGGTTATCATTCCAAATGTCTCTTCTGTCAGAAAGTTCCTTAGGAGTTTCATTCTTCCTTGGAATAAAATCGCCTCTCCATCCAAGATGACTCTCCGGCATTGCCAAGAATTGAACAAACTCTTGAGGACTTTTTCCAAAATCAGCTTCAAAGAATGATCTAGATGATACTCCTTTTCCTTGGGTAGGGATAAGCATTCTCTGCACTGCCCGTAGGTATTTCATATTCCATTCTTTTCCCACGTAACCTCTTTTTAAATCTGAAAGAGGAATATATCGCATGGGGAAAGAAAAAATCGAGATCTTATGTCCTGTGCTCTCTGTAAGTTCTTCTTGAAGTTCCATAGAGATCCGCATTCTCTCATACAAATCTTCCGGTGTATCTGCGTGATAATTATGGCCCTTTCCTGTAAAATCATCACCGTTATACAAAAGATAATTAGACATATGGGTAACCCCATTTTCCGCACATAAACGAATAGCTTTTTTGTAAGGCTCAGCATCCTCAATATGGTCAAATGCTATTCGCGCAGGTCTAATAGCTAATTCACCTAACCTCTTCGCCTTATGAGGTGTCAATAAAAATGCATCTAACCCCTGGTTAAAGTCAACAAACCGTTGTACAGTTTTTCCCGTTTTAGGATTTTTATATGTTGCTCCCTTTGCAAATCCAAGTTCTTTTATTTCATCAACAATTTGATCGAATCTCGGAGAGCGGAGAACATTATTATCCATTAAAAGTAAGTCTTTTTTGGGGCCAAATTCCTTGTCCACTTTGCGAATTGCTTCTGTAATAGATATATAAGGATAATATTCTGGCTCCAAGGTTTGAACAGCACAAAACTGACATTTCATGCCACATCCACGGGTCATATAAGTAAAGTAAGCATCGTGAGCTGGATAGACATACTGGTCTGCAACATCGTCGAGAATGCTATAATCCAGTGTAAGTCTATCAATACACTCTTCATGCTCCAGCCCTAATGTTCCCTTTTTATCAAGTAACCCGGTATTATTTTTTACCGTAGGAAAGTTTTCAGAAATCAACTCAGGCATTAGTGTTGCAAGGATTCCACCGGTATAAACCTGGTGTGGGTCCTTGACAACTGAAAGAGCATATTCAAGTGCTTCTTTTGTCTTTTCCCACTCAAACGTGAATAGAGTTGTAACATATACTCTATCCCATTTTTTGTCACAAAATGCATCTGGCAATTTACCTTTTGCAAAACGCACATAGTCTTTATGTATGTATTTATGGAAATACGAAATTTTCATCAACCCTATAGGTGGGTATTTATTAGAATATCCCGGTTCCAACAGTAATATATCTGCCATTATCTTGATTCCTTCTTTATATTCAGTATATACAAATAATATCTTGCCCTAGTTAATGCAACATATTCTTTACATCTTTGTGTATTTCCGCTTGGCGCATTCTGATATCCAGCCTTCAAATAAATGATGATATCTGCCTCAAGGCCTTTAAATTGCTCTGTAGTTTTAAAGCAAATCTCCGTATCAGCAATATCTGAAAGATCACTAAACGAAATATCATAAGATCCTATCCTATTCTCCGTTGCCAGAATTGAGTCCTCAAAGAAATCATCTGATAGAATAACAATTGACTTTGTAGCAACAAATTCCTTTTTTGTCAGCCGATTCACAATATTTGTCAAAGCTTTAAGAGCCTGGGAAGCATTTTTATAATTCTGTATCTCTGGTTCAACACCTAATAGCGAATTTGCAATCGTATCTTTTCCTAGATTTGTTCTTTCGGTAGCACACTTATATATGTTACCAGTGTTTCTAATGTTGTACCTCAGAACAAACGGCGGATAATCAATTGCAAATGCATTCTCAAAATTCTGAGAAAATACATTCTGGTTTTCATCGTAAAAAACATACAAATTTGAGTCTGTATCATTCTTCAACAAAAATCGAACTGATAATCCCATATCTATGTCGAAGTCCTGCGCTTCATCTACAATAATCGAATCATATTTTTTCAGATCGTCGATATTTGACAGCGCATCAAAACAGCAATGACAACCGTTCAAATTTGTCGGAGTATTGTAATACTCATCTCCTATCAATTCCAACATTAGGTCTTCATAGGATATACAAGAGATTCTTGATTTGTCGGAAATCATATGTTCAATGCTTTTACTGAGTTCAGGGTTACAGCAAAGAATCAATACATCATTTCCTTCTTCTGCATCTCTCTGTGCCTTTTTAACTGCTATGTATGTTTTGCCAGTACCAGCACCACCTACAATTTGCACCTGATTATAATGATACAAGATATCCAATATGCTTTCTTGAATGTAATTTATACGTTCGAATTGTTTCTGTTTAATCGGAATAAGAGCACCAGCTGCAGCAGAAAGAGAAATTCTTTTATTAATGGAACTAATAAACCGCTGTCGCTGTTCAGGAGAAAATGGTATTGTGATATTTCGTTTATTCTTCCAGTAATGAAATATCTCATTTATCTTCCGCTGCAAATTACTCATGTCACTGACATCAATAGTCAATTCATCAGGTGCTTCATGTCCCACTGATCTATCGACAACATAGCGTGGAAATGCAACCGCGAATCCATATACTCCATGAAAATTCTGGTTAAATTCATCAAGAAAATAGTTGTAGAAATGACGCATGCTCTTTTCTGACTGTTCATATGGGCTACATTTCAATGGTCTTCGCGAGTTAGTGTTTCCATCATAATTTTCCTCCAGGTACCAGTTGCCATCTTCAATTGTTATACCGGTCCCCCCCTTAACTTCAATCGTAATATATCCAAATGACGGGTCAAAAACCAAAAAATCGCATTCACTATCAACTCTTTTATTGTCTAAATCTGTTTCAAACCATCTAACCGAATAAAACACCTGAAACCTTTCCGGCAACTGGTCTTTAAATGCTAAATACATTTCTCGTTCGGTCGGAGTGCAATCATAGTTATCCAAATCCAACGGATGCATTTTTGCCATTACTATTCCTCCTCCCAGTAACCGATTGTCCTCTTTCTTGTTGCTTTATCAAAATGTCCTATAACCAAAGTACGATCAAGATCCTTATTAAAGTGTTCACATGATACCTCGTTTAAGAACAAACATCCTGTGCACGCTTTTTGTCGCTCAATACAAATTGGATCAAAGACGCATTTTTGTGCTGCTTTATTAGCTCTATTTAGCCATTTGTCAAAATATGCCTCAAATGTATTAAAAAGCGATCCTAAATTAAATCCTTGTGAATTCTGGCAGTAAATAAGGACTGCTGGAACTCCTGGGAAAATGTATTCGGACAAAGAATCCTTGCCCAAACCACCAATATCTGCTGCAGCACGAATAATAAGATGCGACAAGGAATGAATGAGCCGATAAACATAAAATGTTTCTGGGGCTTCAGCTTCATTTATCGTAGAAAACGGATGGATAACATCTGGTTTAATATGATTGATGTACCACATCCTGACTTCCTCGTCTGATTCCATATTAGGAGCACCTTCAGGAGCAATATAATTATTATTAAGCATCCACTGAAGAATCTTTTTTCTATCGAATTCAAAGAGAATACCTTCCGTATCCATCTTTACTGCATAGATATTTTTATGACCATTCTTTTCCTCTTTAAATGCATGTAGCTGAACACCATCTTTATACTCACTTTCGGCTCTCGTATATCCATAAGAGCAAGATATAAACGGAATTTTATCGCATGCTTGAACATTCGATATTCCATATCTTTTAGCTACTGACTTGAATACTTCTGGATTGGCGTTTGTATTCAATAACTGAGCTACTTCGATTGCTTTATCGAGTGTAGCTATATCTTCCAGATTCATTACCATATCATATTCAAGAATCATTTCCGCCAAACGAGCAATATTTGTTTCTGCGGTTTGTGCTAAAATCTTTATCTCATCAATAATTGCATGATATTTATTTCCACATTCTTTATCAGCTTGAGATTTTGCAACTATTGTAGCTTGAACTTCATCTTTCAAAAGATCAAAAAATCTATCATAGTTTTCCTGATAAATCCTCTGGTATTCACCTTCATCCGTTGTTATTCCATCTTTTATAATTTTGAGCAATTCATCGCGTGATATTTTTTTAAGCCAATACGCTATTACAATATATTTTCCATAATCAGTGTTCGCGATAAAGTTTTCTAACTGTTCATCGATCAAGTCAATCAAGCTTAAACTAAATGGGAAATACTGAGATGGATCCAAAGCGACCTTCGGGCCTAGTCTAGCATTACAAATTGGACACGTAGTTTGCATGCTTATACGAGTATTACACCCTTTTACAGCACAGTAAAAACTATATTGTCCGTCCCATTTAATATGTTGATTTCCATGTTGTTGGCATCTTACTGGATGTTTATCTGTCGCGTATCCACATTTACAGAAGTAAATCTGTCTGAACTGTGTTAGTTCTGTATGACAGTCTTTGCATCGTCTCATTCTGTTAAAAGACTCTTCCGAATTAAACTGATATACGCGATAGCAGCTTTTACAATAAAAAGTTAACGGACTAATCTTCGCAATAATTCCACGTTCTATATCGGAAACTTTTGGAGTTAAGACATCACAGTTATCCATAGACAGACTTGCTCCAAAGCCTGAAATAGCTGGAACAGAAGGATTACCATTTTCTCCTTGCTTTGCAAAGGATTGCACAGCGGCATTAACCGTTCTGATCAATCGTTTTGCATTAATATCTCCCAGCTTTTCACTATTCCAATGGTCTACTTTTGCAATATATTGTTTCCGGTCTTTTCCGCGAACAGAAAAATCAATCCACGAATCCGGCAAATATTTATATAAGGCTTGAGCTTTTCCACGTTTCATTTGTCTCTCTGAGCTCATGGTAACCTCCTTAGTCAAGTTCAATAAGCAATTGGGCATCAGTATCTCTTAAACTATTCATAATGTGGTACCCCATTGCATTGAATCCATCGAATATGTTTTCATCTATCCATGTTCTATCTACAATTTCAATAAATACCTTTTCAACAAAGGTATCAATACTCTTTTTGTACTGATTTCCTAATTCATTTGTAATACCAAACGTTACACATCCGTAAGACATATATAATTCTGTACGAATCGTTTCTTTATCCAATATTCCATCCTGAATCGCTTTCTTAATGTTTCCCATATAAAACAAAGAGCCGCTGGTAAACTGAGCTTCTGGATCGTACTTATTGAGTAATAAACCAGTGAAAATACCCGGCAAAGTACCATCAATTGCCTTTGTCGCCCATCTGTTTATTGGAACTGACTCAACCATAATATCTTTATACTCATGAAACTTTTCAAAGTTTTTCAAGTAACTCTGATCTGTTTCTCTTGACGGACGCATAATATCGATAACCAGACTTGAATATCGGCGACCTGTTCTCGAATATGCCTGTATATACTCAGCTGTATTTCCAGGCATACCATAGAAGAACATTATATTAAATCTATCAGCGTCTACGCCGTGTGAAATCATAGAAGTAGCTACGATTAAGTTCACTCCTGAATATACGTCATCTGTATTTTCAACCTGAGCTAGTACCTCTTTTACATCCTGAAAGGACTCATCACCAGTCATTTTCCTTGTATGGAATGGTGTTATATTTTCTTTTACCAGTTCAACATTTATAGGGGTTTCCAATGCACCTTCAACGTTATTTCCGTCTCTTTTTACATTGTTATACTCAAGGAAAATCCAATAATCTTCGAGTATCTTCTTTGCATCATCAACACTATCAATACCTATGTCATTTATCAAAAGAACCTTATTGGGATCTTTTAAGTATTCATGCACTACCTGTCGCATGTATTTCAGTGAATAAACTACCGAATTGATGATTGCTTTACCATATGGAGCATATCCCATTATCTTTCTTTGAGTATCTGTTGTATCGATATGAGAATAAAAGTTCCTATCAGGATAAGGTGAGGCACACGGGAAACGCAACGGATCCTTTCCATAAAGTTGTGTTATTTGAGCCTCATAAGAAGAAATTGTAGCTGTCGCTCCAATTACTTTAATCTTACGCTTTGAAGGAGATACATTCTTTACGAAATAATCGACAAAGCTCTCATAATGAGAAGCATATGTTCCCAAGGACTCTCTTATCAGATGTAACTCATCCTGAATGAAGAGTGTCGGCGCTGGATCATACATCTTTACTTCTTCAAATTCCTGTACTTCGATATCGCAGAATTCTTTCGTCACTTGACAACGGCGGGTGGACGTAAATCCATGTTTTGGACATTTGCATGGTGCACCCGAAAGCAAATTTCTGAAATTCGGATTATTTCCGAGAATAGCAAGTTTATCCACAGTACTAATAATTGCAGAAGGTAAATATCTATATATCTCACTATCTACTATATAAAGAGGCAGAATTCCCCCGGACTTACACTCATCATTATCACAGAAATGAATTAAACGATATGAATCTTCGTCAAACGTTAGATGCACAGAATTCTTCCCACAGAACGGACATATATCAATAATTCTCTTCTCGTCCTTTTCATTCTGTGTCATATTTCTATAGTTCAGTGCTTGATCTCTTGAAATCTTATTTGGTGTATTATTATCGCCAACAAAATAACCCAAAGAGAATGGTTCTGTATTCGAAATAATTGAATCATTCCGCCTAATGAGCTCTGCCTGAGCCAATGTGTTTGCTAAACGCTGTACCTGCTGAACAGACAATAATCTTAACGGGTATCTCAATATAGAAGTTACTCCGCTACTCTTTCCTCTATAGCGATCAAAAAACAAATTGAACACAAGGACGCCCAAAAACGCCTCCGTTTTACCACCACCAGTAGGAAAATACAGCAACGATACGCTCCCTAGGGATGTTTTGTCTTTTTCATCTTGTGGCATAATGTTTTCGTCGCACGCAACAATATCCGGCACTAATGAAACAATAAAGACAAGCTGAAAAAGGCGCCATGTATTGTATTTCTTTGATGTTTCAAGAAAAGCCTTATTCATCTTCACAAAGCTTTTCAGCACCATTGGATAACTATTAATTACTTCAACACCAAATTTGAATCTTTTTACTTCTCTCTCAAATTCAGCGATCTCATTAAGCATATCTGATTTTCCCTTATTGGTTAATTTAGAACACTTTTCATGATAATACTGTTTCCATTTTTCAATTTCCACGAGCATTTTTGAATGAATCGCATTAAGGGTATTAAGCGGATTATCTATCAAATCCTGAAATTTCACTGCCAAACTATCATTAGTGATCAAACGCTTTTGAACAAATGTTGGTAGGTGATTGGTTTTAATCGTATTTGACCCCTTATCAAAATCAATAGAACAATTTGCTCCTACTGCCGCTTGTGTCTTATCATATTTATAATCGTCAAGGAAATAATCCAGAATGATAGGATCAAACTCTGCATTCTCAAGCTTCACATCAAGTCCAGAATTAAAGAGCGTCTCTATCGAAGGTTTATCCTTATCTTTTTTATTTGACGCATGCGAAGTGGAATTTGACTGAACCTGGGAGTCGTTTACTAATGCAACAGATAATAAGTACTTTTCTTTTATTTTTCGTATCGAAATATGGATATACACACTCCAGTTTTGTCTGATATAACCATCCTGTTTCGCATTCTTCTTTATGAAATTTCGGTAGGTTTCCTCATCCTTCAGGTCTTTTATCGTGACACGTTCGAATACTACATATGAATACCTATATGGATCCTCATTAATTTCTTCTTGTAATGAATCTATATATGCAGAGAACCTTTCGTTTTCAGGATGTGTTTCATCCATCAAGCCATAAATTCCATCAGGTTCCATGAGCGAGTTAGGTACCACTGATAAATAAAACCCATCCTTATCAATCTTTACCTTTTTATACACAGGAACTAATTTCATCTTTATTTTCTTGAAAGAGTCTGGGTCATCAGTATACGCATCGAAAAGCGAATCAAAGCTCTCATACTGCTCTGCCAACATTTCATTTGCTTCATCCAATATTGCTGTTCTCTGCTGTTCCAGCGTTGGATAAGCTCTGTAGAAGAAATCCCCCCTCGGCTTAATCTCTAATAATGCCGATTCGAATTGTTCATCTACAATTTAGAAATCTGCACCTACCGATTCTATAAAAACATCAGAAGAATATCCTGAACCACCATCGTCTTTATTTGACAATAATTTACCGACAAAAAATATATTCTCCGGATTATCTCCAACAACATAATCTATTTTATTTCCTGTTATTTTCCCTTTGAAGTCTTCTAGTATCTGACCAGCTAACATTTCTCTGGCCTTTGATAATTTATCTGACATATTTTTTCCTCCTCGCCCAATTAGAGGTTAAAGAAATATTTTACAGTGCTGTATTTAATGCCAACCGACTGAAAAACACGATCAAGTACTTCATCGATTTCAATATCCATACAATCACTACACTTATCGACCACGTGAATCGAGAATGCAAACTCTCTTGTATCCTTTGCCTTATAACTTAATTCGCTACATTGCTTCCTTGCATCTGGAAGGAGTCTTTGGAATACATGGTCAATGGTTTCGTATGTTTTAATGCTTTCTGGAAGCATTCGATCCGCATATACTACTATTAGATAATCCTTTAAATTAGTAATTGACGTCATATAAGAAATATCAATAATGTTTGACAAAACATAATTCCACTCGTTCCATGATTTTGCATCCATTTCTGATATTTTTCTTACCAAATCCCTAAGACTATCTTCATCAATCTGTCCTGCTTCTTTAATGTCTTCATCAATGGCAGAACAAAGTTCAGACAACAGCATTTCTGAATTTTTATCAGATTCCTTTGATAAAGTTGGCGAATACTCAAATCCTTCCTCTCCAAGATCTACAACTTTTCCCCCAATTGATCCTTCAAAGTCAAAATACTCTCCAGTAATTACATTGGAAGTTAATAGTTCGCCTTGTCCAATCACGCCCTCTCCTGCAACAAGCATTCCTTCTGATTGCACACTCTGTTCAACCTCAGCTATTGATTGAAGCAATATGTTTCCGCTACACCGCATTGCATTACATTTAACTGAATTTGCTATCAGATTATTTCCTGCAAACACTTTTTCCGACGAAACATTACCTTTACAAATAATATTTTTACCGCACTGGACATGTTTTGACTTTACATGGCCAAGTACAAACAAATCTCCTTTTACTTCTATCAAGTCCGCTGTAACATCTCCAAGAATCGTCAAATTATAGCAAGCATAAATAGAAGGAGCGGTGATGTCTCCAGCAACCGTATACGATTCATTAAAGTATAAAGGAACCGTATATTCCTCAGATTCCGCAATATTCTTTCCTGACACCACAATCTCGGAAGTATTAAATTGTTTAATGTTGGTCATCACCATTGCCTCCCTCTTTCTTTTCCGCTCTGCTTCCTTATCTACATTTAACAATCCATTTACAATTACTTGTCCGGAAAGCTTTTTTATTCCTGCAGAATCAAAATTCACTAGTATTGTTTGACCTTCATATCCTGCAAACACCCCTGGTCCAAAAATCCTGTGAACAAGGCGTGTTCTATCCTTTTCCCATGCCATTATCTATAGATCCTCTTAATGAAGCGCATCTAAAAGCATTTTCATATAAACCGATTTTTCAGCAGATTCTGGTACAATCACATGAAGTACTTCTTTTGCGCGTGTACATGCAACATATAAGCGACGAATGTTATCTTGCGTTGATGAAACAACAGACTGATATTCTTCTTCGTTTTCTTTTAATGTTGACCAATCAGGATTCTTCGTTTGGTCATACTCACCTAGAGTAATCAAACCGCATACAATAACAGCTCTGAAGTCCAAGCCAAGAACGGAGTCAAATTTAATCATTTTAACTCCGCCATCGCTTCCATACCTTGATGCCCATTCCGCATCGGTAGCATACATTTTGCAGTATGGAATATCTTCTCGGTCAAAACGAACTATCAATGGATTTTCTATACTATATGTCTTGTTTTTCCATCCAGAAAAGTGCTTGTTATAATGGCCATAATTCATTACTACTGCGATTTCATCATACGGAATTTCCAATCGATCATGAATATCTTTTACCGAAGCTAATACTCTATCTGCCTCTCCGTCATTACTCTGAGACAGTATTTTTTTAAGCTCAACGCCAACACCATGATTCACCGCCTGGCCACGTAAAAACATATCAGGATCAAGCTCAGTATCCTTTTCAATCAATGATAAATAAGCTTTTGCATATGAAACATATCTATTGATGTACTCATTAATTTCAACACAGTTACGATAATTCTTTTCGATACGGATATTCTTATTTCCACCACGATAGTTGGGATATCCCTCGCCAGCATTCCATGGTGCCTTACCATGTTTTTGTTGGCTCTTCAATTTTTGTGTTTTATCTCCACAAATCACAAAGATATGATCATCCGACGACTTGTTTTCTAACAGGTTATAGCAGAATTTATACCAATCTGTGGTAAACTCCTGTACTTCATCTATGAAAATCCCATAATATCTTTGACGTATATGCCCATTATTCAAATGATACATTGCCTGCGTAGCCCATTGATCAAACTTTCCATATGCTGCCGAATATCCATTAGAAGTCAGTAATTTCTTACATAAATTATGAAAAGTAAGACAAGTCACATTTTTTGCCCTCAAACCAGCCCGGTCTATAAACCAGGTATACAAAGAATAAAGATTATTGTTATAGCACGTGATCAAAAATTGTTTATCAGGATTCATTGCCGCCGCTTTAAAACATTTTGAAATTAGTAGAACACTTTTTCCAGATCCAGCACATGCAAGAATCAACTGTTCTCCCTTACTCATCTTATTTACAATATTGATCTGATCCTGATCTAATCTAAATGCCTTTACCGCCACATCCTTCTCTGTGATTACAAGCAATTCATTGTCCGCGCCAACCTTTGACTCTGCATCTGCAACAGTCGAAACTCGAATTGTTGTATACTCCGGTGCTATCCTTTGAAGAATAGAGTTTACATTCAAATCATCAATGATCATTCTCTCATTGCTGACAGGAGTAATTGAATTTTCTAGCAAGGAACAAATACAATCTTTGTACTCTGTTCTAAGAGAACTCATTTGATCTTTAAATATACAATGTTCTACTGCAAAATTCTTAATTTTAGGCTCTTGAATGGATGATATTACTTCATCTCTATTCAGTTTTGGAAATACATAGATTACCGTTGTGGGGAATCGTAATTGCCCAGACGAATCAATAAGTGCTTTATTTGCAGTCAATTTTGCACTTACAATCGTTGTCGTTTGAGCGTACACGGTATCGATATAAGTCCCCATCAACATAGAGAATAATGGGGCATCTTCGAAATTCTCCAAAAATTTAAACATCAAAACACCTTCTGGAGATATCAAAACATGCATATTATCATTCTGTTGCATTGCTGGATTCGCATTCAGAACAATAAATCCATATTCCTCTTGCGATAAAATATATCGGATAAATATCTTTTCAGATCGTGTTAGTTCAATGTTTTGATATTCAGAAGGTAATGCTTCCATACTCATACCTACTTTCTGTTTAGTGCACTTACTATTTCCTCAATAATATCATCTACAAGTGGCTTTGCCAGTTTTGCTGACAATATGTTACTAATAATAGCAAGAATTTTTTTACTCTTTTTATCAACACCCGAATTGACCTGATTAATTTTATAATTCTTGCTTTCTGAAACTTGTTCTATTGTTCCTACAAGCTGTTCCTGCAACTCAGTTTTCTTTTCTTTTAAATCATCACGAACTCGTGCTTTTTTCAACATTTCCCCAGCATTCGTAAGTGATGTCAATAGTTGTTCTTTATCATGTGAAGAGTTAAAGCCTTCTTCTACTGCAATTACAGCACTGCCAAGCTGCTGCTGTATTTCTGTAAGAACTTTTGCTGACGGATCATTTCTTGCCGCAGATGCTTCACGGATCAGTCTTGTAATATCTGTTCCGATTCCATTTTGAAGTGCTTTGATCAACTGGTAATACGCTTCATTTTGTTCGAAATCATCACGTCGAGCATTAGGAATTAATTTATCAGTCACAATGAATAATTCACCCTGTGTCCATCCATTAAACCTAGCTTCCTTAAAAATAGCGTTAAGAGTCTTACTATCTCCAATAAGGATATTACCCTTACGAACCCTGATTCCTGACAATTCATGTTCAGACAATGAACCATACCAGTTACTGACACCATACCAGCCTAATGCATATAATTCATCATTTATCACGACATCAAAATACTGCATTGACAGGATTTCATCATTTTTCATTTTCTTGCGGTCACCATGAAATCTATGCCTATTGGGCTTATATATCGGTTCTAGATCATTTGCATTTTCTCCAACGAAAATAGGGAACTCTTCAATGATGTAATTCTTGTCCGCGAGATATTTATGCAGATCGCCTGAGTATATAAACCGTCTACTTTTGTATGGTAACGGGGCCACTTGGGAAATGTATGATTTTGCTGTTTCGATATTCAGCAAATCGGAGAAACCACTTACCCCTAGCATTTCTACTGAAAAGTAATGCTTATCCTCTTTTTCTGGTTCACTAATGACCGTGGTTACTGCATTAAGAACCGTAGCTAAGTCCATATCCTCATTTGCCCCAGGAACCAAGAGCTCTCTTAGTTTTTTACAATCAAATGTAACAATCGTTCGAGTATCCTCGGTTTCAGCAGAAGTAGAAAACACCAGTGTATTACAATAGCTCATTCCGCCGAGACGTCCGATTCCTCTAAATCCTCTATTATTAGAATGTCTCTTTTGAGAATTACCAATATTCATCAAAGTGCTTGCTGCTTCAGCTGCTTTTATTCCTGTTCCATTATCTCTGATAGATATGTACGCGTTTTCAATATCAGCAACAATATCAATTCTCATACTTTGCGGCTCAATCATATTTTGACTAACGGCATTTTCAAGAGAATCGACACTATTCTGTATATACTCTCGATAAACAATTTTAGGATCTGAGTACATACCTGTTGTCAATGATTCCAATGTGTATTTTCCAACTTGAATGTTATTATCTTGCATAAAAAATCTCCTCTGTTCTGTCACCACTGCATCAAAATTTGCAGTTTTGATAAGTCTTTATTTCACGTCATCCTCAGGAATTATATCCATGATGTCTCCGATATTACATTCAAGCGCTTTGCAAATTTTCTTTAAGACTTCCATGCTGACGTTTTCGTTTTTCGACATTTTCGTTACCGAGGTCCAGCTTATACCAGCTATATTTACCAAGTCCGTCTTTTTCATATCTCTTTTTACCAGTTCAATCCAAAGCTTTTTATATGAAACTATCATTTAATTCACCTCTCTGTAACAAGCGCATCAACGTGGTACAATACCTCCTTTACAGAATAACATATTTTTATCCTTTTTACAAAAAATTCTCTGTAAATACAGGAATTTTCATTCTAAAAAGATGATATTTTCGGTGATTGTTCCGTGATGTAATGTAGTTAAGTGAACATATTATTCATCCGACAGCACAACTAAACATCAGTTCGTTCCTAATAAAACCACCAATAGCAGGAACATATATCGTCCCTGCTACTGCAATATTATTTATATAGATTATGAAAATGGTAACTCTTCATCAATGCCATCTGGAATGTTCATAAAACCATTCGAGTCTACTACCGGTCTCTGATTACTATCTCTCTGGCGATGTTCAGTTCCATCACCTGAAGCATTCTTGCTTTCAGCAAATTCCTGATCCTCAATCACAACATCCGTTGTATAAACTTTCTGGCCATCACGATTAGTATAACTTCCAGTCTGCATTCTTCCAGTCACAACAATTCTCATTCCCTGACGAAGATATTTCTCTGCGAACTCTGCACTTTTGCCAAACGCAACACAACCGATGAAGTCTGCACTCTGCTCGCCATCGCGTTTGAATCTACGGTCAACAGCAAGCGTATATCTTGCAACAGCAGTCGCATTCTCTCCCGTACCATATCTAACTTCAGGATCTCTTGTTAAACGTCCCATCAAGATAACTTTATTCATCGATTACTTCCTCGTCTTCATATGCTTGTTTTCAATCAGACTTTTCTTGTTGATGCTGCAGATTGTTCCATGTGGTGTTACCAGAACAACCTTTGCTTTTGCAGTGTCACCAATCTTGTCATAGATGCGACCAGCGCTCATGCTGTCACCAATTACAGTGTGGGGACTATTTGCCACATGTCCAATCTCCCCAAGTCCTTCCATCTTGACAACGATAGCTTCCATATCAAATTTATTATCCGGTTCCTTCTTAAGTTTTACCTTCATACCCGGCTTCAGAAACTCATTACCGTAATAATACTTTGTTCCTGTCAGTGTGAAATAAATCTTTGCCATTGTATGTTCCTCCTTCTTAAAAATCATAGTCATTTGGATCCAGACCAGCATCTTCAAGTGTTTCTCTTCTTTCGTCTGCGTCCATCATTTCCAATTCATCATAATCAAGTCCTGCACCACCAAAGATATCGTCTTCATCATCGTAATCAAAACTACTGCTATCTTCCTTTGACATTTCATCCATAAACTGAAACTGTGCGGCTCTCTCCCAGCTATCCAGTTTTCCATCTCTGTTGAAATCAAACATCTTATCAAATCCAAACATCGTTCATCCGCTCCTTTACTTAGTATCATATATCCTTAATCGTTTCTAATAGTCGTCCTCAAAGCGACTTAATCTTCCAGGCACTCTTTGTAATCAGATTCACTTGCAAACAATCTGTATTCACCATTTACGAGTCCCATGTAACCTTCTGTAACAAAATATCCTTTCATACCTGAGTGCCTCCATTTCTTTTCTTTCTTTGATAGTATCAGTTTACAACAAATAGCTGTACAAAAGTCCTAACAACCAAGTGCTACCAGTGCTGCTCTTCGATACTTTTTGAACCGAATTGTCATCTCTTTTCCAGAAATTTTCCTAAACTTCTCGGATCATTTTTGTATTTAATAGCTGAGAGCTAAGAATAGCAAGGACAGGAAGTGGTTACCCACCTTCCGGACATTCGTCTCAAAACAGGGACCCTCCCCAGTTTTGTTAAGCTCGCTTCGCTCGTAATATACAGAAAGGAGCTGCTTATGGCTGAAAGAAAAAGAGAAATTCAAATTAAATTCTGGGTTACACCAGAGGAGAAAAAAATGATTCGCAAGAAAATGATCTTATCAAGAACCGCAAACATGGGAGCCTATCTTCGCAAGATGGCAATCGACGGAATCATCGTAAATACTGATACGACGTACCTTGAGAAACAGTTTTTTGAAATGCATAAGAGCGGTGTGAATGTAAACCAGCTGGCAAGGCTTGCCAATGCTACTGGTTCCGTTACACCGGAAGAAATGAATGAATTGAAGGGAATGATAAAAGAGATATGGCATATATTAAGATCTTCGGCATCAAATCTACAGTAAAGAAAGCTGTAGATTATATCACCAATCCGGATAAGACCGACGAGCAGAATCTGGTTTCTTCTTATGGTTGTTCTCCGGAAACTGCGGATCTGGAATTTGCTATGACTGCAAAACTTGGAAAGGATAACGTAATGGAGAAAGATGATAACCTGGCCTGGCATATGATTATTTCTTTTAAGCCAGGTGAGATTACGGATCCGCATATTGCTCATGAAATAGCAACTAAGATTGCAGATGCGACACTTAAAGGCAAACATGAATATGTTCTTTCTACCCATGTAGATAAAGATCACGTACATTGCCATCTGATTTTTAATGCTACGAATTTTGTTGATTACCACAAATATGTTTCAAACAAGCGTAATTATCATAAAATATGCAAGCTCAGTGATCGTATCTGTCGGGAATATGGTCTGGAAGGATCTATGCCTACCGGCCAGAAAGCAAAATCCTATAAAGAAAACATGGAATATAAACGGGGCAACAGTTGGAAGGCAAAACTGAAATATAATGTAGATCGTGCCATCTGGTCTTCCGTATCTTTTGATGAGTTTCTATTAAAAATGAAAGAGTCCGGATATGAAATCAGACAGGGAAAATATCTGGCCTTTCGCGCTCCGGAGCAAAAACATTTTACTAATGCCAAAACATTGGGCGCCTATTATGCTGAGGACAGTATCTTAAGACATTTGGAAAAGAACCACCACAAGGCCCGCATTCCGCAGAATGCTTCTTTCAAGGTAAGGACATTCGTACAAATGACTTCCTATGTGGCTGACGGCAATCGAACTGGTTTTGATCAATGGGCAAAGAAAAATAATCTGAAGGAAGCTGCCAAAACTTTCAGCTACCTTTCGCAACACAATCTTCTAAACTACGAAGAATTTCAAAATCATGTTGCTGATTTGAATGCTTCCATTCATGCTACTGATGATAAGATTCAGCAAACGAGAAAAGCACTTCAAGATCAGAAAGTAATTCAGAAACACTGTGAAGTCTACCGGGCCTGTCGTGACGTCATACGTGCTGAGAAGGATGCTCCGGATAAATTACTCTATCGAAAACAGCACAAAACAGAATATCAGTTACATGAAACCACCTTAAAGGAACTGGCAGAATTTGGCATTCACAAGCTTCCATCGGCTGAAAAACTTCAACGCCAACGGATGGCACTAGAGGAATATCTAGCCACTGCCCAAAAAGAAAAGCAGGATCTCCAAAAACAGCAAAAGACCCTGCATATAATTGAAAATAATTTTGATGCTATAATCCGAGACGCCGGTATCCGAGTTCCGGAGAAAACGCCAGCACCAAGAATACCGGAGAAGGGCGTACTCGCATAATTCCTGACAAAAAAAAGGCTTCTATCACGGAATGACAATGAAATATCTTGGACAACAAGTTGGCTTTCCCGTAGCCAGCGCTGATGTCCGTATCGCACAATATGAAAGTGGCAACCGTACTCCCAAAGCGGATTTAATCCAAAAACTTGCAGATGTCCTCGGAGTTCCCTCGGAATATTTATCAACACCAATTCCATCAAGTCCAAGCGAAATCCAGGTGATGAATTTCTGGAATCGACAATTATATAACACTCAACGCAAAAGTCAGCCCTGATAATTCAAGGCTGACCGTTGTTCCATTATTTAATTTTATCTCCTTTTATCTGACTGAGAAAGAACACTTCCTGCAAGACTCTTTGTAACATCTGAGTACTTATTACTTTTCAGAACCGCAGATGCAATCTCTTCCATATGCTTCCCTGTCATCTTCCCTGAAGATGCTTGAGATAAAACGCTTGCTGCTAATGATCGTTGAATATCAGAACTGTTCTTTGCATTCAAAATTTTAGATGCATTGCTAGCCATCTTACTACTACTAACTTTATTGTTCATAGATTTTAACCTTTCTATAAAAGAAAGGACGTGATCGCCAAACGCCCTCAAATATTAGCTACATATACTTACAGCTATTTATCATCAGTCTGTTTTTCTCGATTTTTAGGAAAACAAAATACTTTTTTTCCGTATTGCTTCGCATACACACGCTGTCCATTTTTCAACGTAATATATGGCGTAAAAACGAGGTCTTCGCGATCATCATTTTTCATGTAGTCTGCCTCCTTTCCATAAGATTTTTCACAGACGAATCTGAGAAAGTATGGAAATTGGCAGAGACAAATACTAAAATATGATTGGTTAATCGGATTTAGTAGACGATCTTTGTCTCTGCTACTTCCTGTGAGTTCATTTGAGATTAGGCCCTCAGATGAACTCTTTTTTTATGGATAATAGAAGTAACGGCAAGATTAAACTAAAGTGATTGCATCTGTCAAGTCAAACAGCATGAGTGACTGTTCTGGTATAAGCACACCATTTACTCGATATGATACTTGGCTTAAATCCCACTCACACATACGCGATATGGTATTAATTAAATCTTTCGCATTCCAACGAACTGATATTACACCATTTGCTTTCTCTTTGTAAAACTGAACAGCTTTTTCATTTGTTTCGTCACAAGCTTGAACCGCAATCTGTTTACTCTCATTATTGATTAACAAAATTACAAATTCAGGATAATGTAGCTTCATAATCACTGATTTGTTAAATGTTAGTCCATTACTGGTAATCGAAACATACGGTACACCTTCTTTGAAATCAAACACTGAGAAATTTGACAAATCCATCATTATTCTCGCCTCCTTTCGTATCCAATTGCATTATAACACAACTAAATATGTTAAGCAATTATGTTTTTCTTTGTGTTCCCCTTTTGTCTTGTATTTTTATTCAATTCATCTCTTATTCATCTTCTTTTAGTCTTCTTCAAGCAAATATTTTCGTAATCTACTCGGATCATTCTCTGCATCTCTGAGAAATTTTCTGGCAATCACTTCATCTTTCAGATACAGATACACATACACTTTCCCTTTCATTTTTGATAATTCTGTTACATTACGCATGGTTTCATGTCTCCTCTTCCTATTTTCGCCCCTTTAAAGAGTTAAAATTCCGAACAAAGAAAAAAGACTCCCATCGTTTCCGACAGAAGCCCTAATCTCAAATACATAACACCCATCAATATAAGCTTTAGCACCTTGCCATGCAGGTTGCTGTGCGATCATTGAGCTTGTTTCTCGCACACTCTTTATAGGTCTCTTTCATTTTAACGAGCATTCTTCTTATTCGTCAACAGACACATCTACCACTTTCATCACATCAATATCACTTGCCAGATCGATCAGAGCCTCTTTCTTAGCCTGAAAGTATTCCCGGTTGGTGCAGTCCTGAAGCTGCTCTGCAAGATCCATAAGGAGTGCTAACATCTCCGGGTCTTCACCGGTACTTTTTAACTCTTCCATAGATTTTTGCAGCTCGTAGATAACTTTTGTCTTGCCGCCTTCATAACAATTCAGAATCATTTTCTGTTCTTCTGTAAGTCGCATCATGCTAATTCAACTCCTCTCTGTGGATTATCTTTTCCCGGCTTTTTTGCGAGTTCATTTTTCTTTTCCTGTAACCTGGCATGGATGGATTTCTTTGAAGCCTCATCGATTGTTTTTTCTTTTGCCGGTTTTACCTGCATGACCGATTTGCTTTCTTTACCGGATGAAACTTCTTTTATTCCTTCTTCCGCGATATCCATGCTGTCTCTCTCTTCTAGGCTCAGATACTGCTGCAGATAAGGAAGTACATGTTCCTGGGTATCATGAAGCTCTGCCACATAGTTCTGAAAATACTCTGCGCCCCGTTCCTTTTTATAATCAAGCCAGGTCTGACTATGCAGATGTTCTTCCACTTCCTTCTCCAGATTTTCAAGAATGCCACCACGACCATCACCAATGAATGCAGTTCCGGCAACCATCTTCATCTCTTCCGCCTCAACATAGATGATTTCATAAGACACAATCCACACTCTGGCATCTCCCGGTTGATCGCTATTGAAAGCTGCCTGGCTTTTATCTGATTCACGGAATGCTTCATCCGCTTCTGTCAGAGAAAACATAATGCCTTCTTTTATATTCGAATCCTGACTGAATCGAATCTTTACCATTGGCTGAATCTCATCTGTAAGCTCAGGTGTGTATTCTCTCAGTTTATCTCGTAAGGTTTCTGCTCTTGGTGCCAGTTCTTTGCTTTCTTCTTTTACATCTTTAAGAAACGAAGCATACTCCTGCATACCAAGACCGGCCAGAAGATTATATTTTATCTCCGTCAATGCATCTTCTGGGCTTTCCACCTGATCCATAAATTCATACCCATCAAATATATCTGCCAGATCAAGCAATGCTCCCGCAAGTTCATCTGCGGTCATGTACTCCGGATAAAAACTTTCTTTTATCGCGGCCGGTAGTACAAAGCGATAATCCGAAAATGCTTCCCGAATCAGTTCCAACGCTTCACTTGCAAGCGGATGAACAGCCAGTGCTTTTACATAATCCAGATTTCCACCTTCAATTACGAAACCTTCCACCAGAGGAAAAGCATAGTCATCATATTCTTCCAAAGTTTCATCGTGAATCTCCACACCCATAGCATTTCCATAATAGGCAAGTCTCGGATCTTTGCGAATCTCTTTATATTTTTCTACTGCTTCTTCAAATTTTTGATCTGTAGCCTTCTCAACTTCTAAATACAAAAAAGTTTAGGGAGAAATGAAAAAAGATTAGAAAAATAAAAACGCCAGTGGAAAATAACTCCACTGACGCCTTACAAATACTATTGATTTTTTTTATGATATGAGTGTCAAAAGGTCTTTTGACACTGGTATCTTATTATTATTTATCGATAACTTTATTTATGATGTCGGACATATGATCAAGACTGGATTGTCTATCAGCTAATGCATCCTCAAAGCTGCTGTCACCATACACATCATTTACCTGCTCTTCCGTCCAAACATCACCTACTTCTTCCATTTTTTCAATAAATTCGTTAATTTCCTGTCTGTTCATAATGTTCTTTCTCCTTTTTTTAATTTAATATTTGCTTAGTTTCATATAAAACAATTTGTTTTTTATTTAGTTCGTATTCATTTCTGATTAGACGTACTGTTTCAACCATTCTGGCATATCAGGGTCATCAACGGACCAAGAATCTTCTATATTCTCGTCTTCATCCCAATTATTTTCGTGTCCATCAAAAAATTTACGTCTATGACACTTATACTTTACAACCTTGCCTCCCTCAATCCTGTACTCATTCCAGTAATAGTTTTGTTTTCCGTAACCGCTCCATTCCTGCGTTCTATAAATTGTCATCTGATTGTTCCTCCTGTTTTATTAAAACTTAAAATATCAATATTTGTAGCACTATCATCATGTTAAATCCTCTTTGAAAATAAACATTTTTGATTCAATTTTTAAACACGATTTTTCTAAAAAATGTTCTTCTATATCTAATATAGTTGTTACTTTCTATTCATATTAGTAATTATCTAGTTTTCAAATTGATACTTAATCTCTATCCCAACGGTTTGTATCCGTCCAACGATAGTTTGAATCCTTATTTTTTCTAGGATTATTTGCCCATTCTTCTGCTACTCGTTTACTTATTTCACTATCCAGTTTATTCATTTTAACATTTTTTTCTCCAGTACCATTATATCCATTTTTAATCCACTCCTGTCTTTCTTCTTCATATGCGTCCGATAACTCCTCTTTCGAAGCACCTTCAACCCATTTATCAAATTCACTCTTAAATAAATTACTTAAAAATCCCATTTGAATACCTCGTTCGTATTAATACTTAAATGATCTCATAATATTTTTTGATTTTCTTTCCCATAATTATTTTCTCCTTGCTTCCTTACGAATAGTTCCAATCTTTTTGTCACTTCTGGTGTCTCGACCATCCTTGTTACGAATTGTCCCTGGTGGTAATCCATTCTTCTTTTCAAATGTTCCTACTCTACAATCACTTCTTGTTTTTCTCATTCTGTAACCTCTCTTTCCTCTTTCACTCTTTTTGACTTCATGTTCATTATTGAGCTTGTTGTTAATTGATAATTCAAGTATAATAAATTCTATACGAGAAATACACGTCTTGCATGAGGACTTAAATATTGATAATCCTCATGTTTAGCGATATACGGGGGAGGAAATTCTCATGGGTAAGCAATCCACCAGGGAAAACAAAACAATTTACCAGCTTTGCCGAGAAGCGGCAGGACTTACAAGAGCAGAGGCCAGTGAAAAAATGGATGCTGTCTCTGATTCAAAAATTGAAAAATTTGAATATGAAACACAAGAACCTACGCCCTATGATATCCTCCAGATGGCAGATGCCTATAAAAGACCAGAGCTTTGCAATTATTATTGCTCTCACAAATGCGAGATCGGCCATCGTTATGTTCCAGAAGTAGAAATGACTGATCTGTCAAATATCATTTTGGAGACAATTGCCAGTCTGAATGAAATCAATCCTCTTACCGGTCGTCTGATCCAAATTGCCCGTGACGGTAAGATCAGCGATGATGAAATGAAAGATTTTGCTTATATCAGTAAAAAACTTGATGAAATTTCTTTAGCCATAGACTCTTTGAATCTTTGGGTAGATAAGACCGCCGGAGAACAGGGGCTTAATCTTGAACTCTTAAATGCCGAAAAAGAAAAATTAAAATAATCCATAACACCACAAAAGGATTACGACTATAGAATAACACCAACCGCAGTCAGTATCTTTAAGGTTGAATTAATCTATAGAAACTGCTATCATATTTTATCAGAATTTTCCAAGTAAAGGAGGACATGAGTGGATCATGAACGTAATGCCAATTTCCGAAATCATCGAAAAAGTAACCATGATTTGCAAAAAAAATAACGTAAAACGCCTTGATTTATTCGGTTCCTTCGCCACAGGCACTGCGACCCCCACCAGTGATATTGATTTTGTAGTATACGGCTGTGATAATCTAATGCAGTTAGAAGATGATCTTCAGAAGATTGAAACGCTAAGGAAAATTGATATTTTTGACTTTGACAGTATAAAAAATGAGTATTTATTGGAGGATATAAAAAAATATGGAAAACAAATTTATTAACCGCTATAACACTTTCTGTAAAAGTCTCTCCAATCTTGCAAAAAGCAAAACAGCCGACCCCAAGACCGATTTTGTTCTCGAAGGAACTGTTCTCAATTTCAGTCTTACTTTCGACATCTCCTGGAAAGTTATGAAAGATATTCTGATCAAAAAAATGGGAATTCTTAATTTTGCAGTTGGCTCTCCACGCGAAACTCTGCAGCAGGCATTTACCAATGGTATTATTGATGATGACACCTGGCTGCAAATGCTGAAATCCAGAAATCATTTGTCTCATGATTACGATGGTACTTTCGCCGCAGAGAAATTTCAGGACATTATAAATATTTATTATCCTCTTTTTGAAAAATTCAAAAACGATGTTGCGAAATACTATAAACAGTAAATCAACACCAGTGAAACATTTTTCACATTTACCACTCTTCACATTTAATATCACTTATCTGTTCGATTGGAATGACCGTTTGATCCGTCATGATTATGGTATGCTCGTATTCGTCTACCTTTTTTACAACACCAGAACACACAACATAGGATCCACCGTTTTTTTTTGCATCGGGAATAAAATAAGTTATCGATACATTCTGTTCTATACCGATATTATTTCTGATTATGTTGATTTTTTCGTTCAGCTGAGCAATCACTTCCTCACTCAGTTCCAATCTTTCATCAGTTAATCTTACTGTTTCTTTTATCGCTGCATCATGTCCGGTCAAGGCTGCAAAAGGAGCAAATTGCGCTGCCCGATCCCAAAGAGGCATTTGCGGATGATTCTTAGAGACCGGATGCGGTAAATTGATGATATCGTCATAAGAATTATTTTTCATCCTCTTTCAACTCCTTTACGCCTTATGTCCGCCGATTTGTTCATTTCTGTCCCTGGCGGTTGCACCTTCCTGAAGATTCATCCCCTTCAGCACAGCGTTTTTTCCGAATTTCTTTTTGATGCTAAGCATTGCTTCCTGCATACGTTTTTCGCGATCCAACGCGACTTCTTCCTCTTCCTGCTTTTTCCTTTGTGCCTCATAATCCGTAAAAAGATCCAGCTGCTCATATACTTCTTCTTTCTTTACCGAACTTTCATCCACAAGCCTGTTCGCTGTGATATTGATTCTTCTGATAAGCAGGTTTCTGTCAACGCTTCTGTCATATAGCTCTATTACTGCATCCGTTATCAGTTTTGTTGAGGAAGTCTGCCGTTTCAGATTGGTCGTTCCATGTGCGTGTTTTGGAATTCTTCTTCCATAACGGTCGATCGTAACCTCTCCATGATACTGCTTTCTCCTGTCGGCATTGTTCAGATTCTCAATATCATAACCAACCGTCAACACGATCTGATCCGTTACAAGCTTCTTATCCACCAAATCCAAAACCATCTGGTCCGTCATCTCTTTGACGACTAATTTTGCTTTTTCAAAATCATAGGGACAATGAAGCACCTGTCCGGAACAAACACTGTTCGTTTCCGGTTTGTAGGCCTTGACCATTTCCATTGTACAGGGCTCATACCCCCAGGCATGGTCGATCAACAGCTCTGCATTAACGCCAAACAGTTTATATAGCAAATCTTCGTTGTATAACTCATTCTCTTTTCCGATGGAACATCTTGCAATATCACCCATTGTATAAAGCCCGTATTCTTCCAGCTTCTTTGCATATCCCTTCCCTACTCTCCAGAAATCAGTAAGTGGTCTGTGACTCCAGAGTTTCCTTCGGTATGACATTTCATCCAGTTCCGCAATTCGTACACCATCTTTATCTGCTTTAATGTGCTTCGCCACAATATCCATCGCAATCTTACACAGATACATATTCGTTCCAATTCCGGCAGTTGCTGTTATACCTGTCGTTTTCAGCACATCCTGTATCATGGTCATTGCAAGTTCTCTTGCTGTCATATTATAAGTATGCAGATAATCCGTTACATCCATAAATACTTCGTCGATCGAATACGGGAAAATATCTTCCGGCGCAATATATTTCAGATAAATGCTGTAAATTCTGGTGCTGTATTCCAGATAGAGAGCCATCCGGGGAGGAGCAACAATATAATCAATCTCCAGTTCCGGATTGGTATCTAATTCTGTGCTGTCATCAGAGGCTCCGATAAAAATTCTGTTCGGCACTTTCCACCTGCGGGCGCTGTTGGCTTCTTTTACTTTTTGAACAACCTCAAATAAACGAGCCCTTCCTGGTATCCCATAACACTTTAATGCTGGCGATACCGCAAGACAGATTGTCTTTTCTGTTCTGCTTTTATCTGCAACCACAAGATTGGTCGTCAAAGGATCCCGATTTCGTTCTTTACATTCCACAGACGCATAGAATGACTTAAGATCGATTGCAATATAGGTTCTTTCCTTTTCCATCATTCTACACCTCCTGATTCTCCTGTGTTCCGTTTCTAACTACTTCTCCTTATCCATCGCCATATGTATCATTTTCTCGAAGGATTGCAGTCCAAATAAGTCCCTATAAAACTCTATGGATTTTTCTATATCATCCACCACGATCAGTACGTTTTTCAGCATATCCGTCACCTCACAATCCGCTTTGGTTATATGATTTTTCCGGACAAATGATCAATTTCATGCTGGCAGATCTGTGCTGTCCATCCTGACAGTTTCTGGCGCTGTTTTTTCCAGTTGAAGTCATAATACTCTACTTCAATTTCCTGGTATCTAGTTGTCTTACGAACACCGTCGAGGGACAGACAGCCTTCTTCTGTCTCATACATGTCATGCTTTGAAACAATCACCGGATTAAACATCACAGCATCTATGAATCCCATATTCACAATGATGATATTCTTCTTTACACCAATCACTTCGTGCTACGCACTCAGTCGCGGCAGTCGCCAAATATCCATGCAAGTATAACATAGATATAACCTCTATAGTGAATCTTTCCTATAAAACATACTTATCATTCTGCACTATCGCCTCTCCCTGTAAAAATATTTGTTCTTTTCCCATTTTATCCCTGGTTTTGATTACTATTTCTAATTCCTGCGATCCGTTATCTCTAACGCCACAGCATCTGCATTCATTTTTTTCCAGGCAATCACTTTATCTTCATTAATCGCATACCTCACTGTTCCATAACAAACTGAGAATTGTTTCAGTTTCTGATTATAGATACCCGTCTGCCAGAATAACTGTTCATTCTTATCTTTCCATATGTAAACACAGATTGCCTGATTCTTGGGATATCCCTGCTCTGATACCATCAGAAAGTCATTCAACTCAAAGAATGTTTTCTTGCTAAATAAGCCGGATATATGTGACTTCACTTTCTGCCATAATGTTGGTTCTGCTGTCTTCTCGCCAAGCAATGCTTTTAATGAAAGTGTTAACTTTTGTATTTTTTCTACCTGGCACTGTTTTGCTTTCTTTTTCTCAGCTTTATTTAACTTACCGTTGTGTAATGCATATTCTTCTGGTTTATATTCATATTTCTTAATTATGTTCAGCGCATATCTGATATCGGTATCTGCGCACATAAGACTTTGAATATGAAACCCTTGAGTAAACTCTCGTACTCCGTTTGCTCTCACAGCGTAATTATTGTGGTAAAGCTGCACATGCCCTTTCTTTGGAAGGCTTTTTATTCTCCACGTATCTTCCTTATGCCACACTGTCATAGTGTCTATAGATATCCTGGTTTTCATTCCATTCTCAACATAGATATTTCTGATCTGCTCTGTTGTCATTTTGGTTCTCTCAAAAAAATCAAGATATGTCTCTATCTCCTTTGGATCTTTTGCCCCGGCTATAACGTAAGCATGAATCATACAATCAGGACACGGTTTTAATTTCGGAAGATATTCTTCAGACCAGAGTAAATCTTCATCCAGAATATCTTTTGCATTATCACAATGCTTATCGTGAATAATGCCATCTTTCTTTGAATAAAGATATTTAATTTTCTGATCACTCATAATACGATGACGTTCTTCCGATTCTTCATATGCGCAGATAGATTCCGTTGATGATGGAGCATCAAGTGCCAATGCTCCATCTGCCATTTCTATATTTTGTTTTTTTCCTTGTAATTCATTAAGCAAATCAGTAAAATCTGAATGCTCATAACCTTTTACATATGAAATATTTTTTCTGCTCATAAATCACCTTTTTCTACCATTTTTATAACCTTGACAATTCACAACTATATTTTTCAGCCAATCAATTATAATTCTTTCGAATCATTAACACTAAATCCTCTGTCAGTGTGAAATAGATCTTACTCATTGTCCTTCCCCCTTAATCTTCCATAAACTCGAAATATTCCTGTTCACTGGCAAATAAAATGTATTTGCCTTCTACATATCCCATATATCCGTTGCTTGTGTCATAACCTTTCATCTGCCAGTCCTCCTTGGATTTTTCTTCTTTTTTGATGTTATCATCTTACAATAAATGGCTGTGCAAAAATCCCGACAACCAAGCAGTCCTATGGCTCTTTAATTGCTATTTTAAACGCTATTTTTTGCCTACAAAATGAATGAAAAAAAGACACCAACCGCAGTCAGTGTCTTTTTTATCATTTCTTCAGTCTTTCTATTCTTTCACACAAACATCTCATACATTCCCACCATCACTGGCATGGTCACAATTGACAGCAGTGTCGTAAGTACATACAATGAGCTCGCATATGCCGCATCTTTATCATATAGTTGCGCCATGGATGTCACAGTTGCACAGGCAGGGGTTATGGATGCAATATACACAGTCAGGAGAATCTGTTTGGAATCATTTAGTCCCGTAAATGTATAAATCAGCTTCATTAAAATCAATACAAATATTGGATAAACAATCAATCTCAATACTGTCGAAACATAATTTCTTTTTTTAGTAAATACAGTCTTAAGAGGTACATCCGCAATAACCATTCCGGCAAGCAACATACCGATCGGACCAATCATATTGTTCATCATATCCATGACATCCTGCACGCCTGAAGGCAACTGGATTTTGCTGATAAACAATATCACTCCTACTATAATTGAAATAATATTTACGTTCAGAAATACTTTTTTCCATTCTAATCCATCTTCTTCGCAAAGCATATTTTTGCAGTGTGTCCATATCAGAATCAGCTGTACTGCAATATAAGCACTGGAATAAATAACGTACTCCTGTCCAAGCAAAGCCTGTACCAGCGGAATCACCAGTATACCGGCATTTGAATAAATAACAGTTGCACGCTCAATCGTATCCAGCTGTAATACTTGTTTTAATATTGTGGTAAGTATCAGAAATAAAACATGTACCAGAACTGCTGCTACACATGCCAGGAGCAGTCCTTTTTTTACATCTGATGTATAGTCCACCTGAAATGCATCGATAATCACGCATGGAATAACAAGATAAACCATAACTACAGATATGCTTTTACTCTCCGATGACTTCATAAGTCCAGCTTTTACAACCGCATATCCCATAAGCATGATCGCAAAAAGCTTTGCGATCTCTTCCATTAATAATAAACTGATTTGCATATTTGTCCCTTCTTTTCTGATGTCTACTGTCAGTAATTATAGCACACCGTCTACATTATGCTTAATAAACTTTCTAAAATAGAATTAGAATTTTCGGATAAAAAAAGAGCGAATATAAGTTTTCTTTGCTTATAATCGCTCTGTTCATGCTTATTAGCTTTGCCGTATGCTGGTCATCAAACCTTGAATTTACCGTAGAACGATCAACCAAAACACTTGTGGAATCAGCGGTTAGTGGAGAAGGCCTGGTAAATATTTACCGCGGAACAGGACGGGTACTGATGTGTCCAGTCGCACCGACAACTTCCTTGTTTGAGTCCACTAACACCATGGCAGCAAAAGCTGCAGCTAAATCCAGCAATACATTTGGAAAATAAACGTAAAACACATTCTCACGTAAACAACAAACATCAGCGCATCCAACGCATTTCCTGGATCCTGCACATCAATGACATAAGTATCTGACATATCTTATTATCAGTTCCATCCAGTTGGGTGCCACTATAGATTATGCAATTCTGTTTACTGAACGGTATAAAGAAAACAGACAGACGCTTAATAAAAAAGAAAGTATTGTGGAGACTGTTTCCAATGTTACGGTATCTGTACTGACTTCCGGAATTACAATGGAAACAGTTGGAACTCTGCTTGGTGTTTTTTCTACCCATAGACTGTTGTCACAGCTTGGCTATTTTCTGGGAAGAGGAACGGTTTTTTCCATGATTGCAGTGTTGTTTGTACTTCCATGCTTTTTGTATCTATCAGACGGCATCTGCATTGAGAAAAAGTTCTTTGGCATATGATGCCTAATACGGATATGAAGTAGGTTGCACTCTCAAGTCCCTATGGAATCAGTAACGCCGGTACTGGATATCAAAATCCCGCACCGGCGTTATTTATTAAAATATTTTGTTTTTTAATCTTCAACAC
>OGUK01000340.1_pt1 | contig 42067 bp, 34 predicted proteins | sample 1553151 | NCBI WGS metagenome assembly OGUK01 (sample SAMEA2580208, study PRJEB22360) | human gut metagenome | biome: human gut; feature: human-associated habitat; material: faeces | place: Denmark | collected 2008/2010
ATTATCAAAACTTTGTGTAAATTTGCAGCGAAAAGTGTATCTCTTACTAAGAGATACACTTTTTTCTTCTTATTCTTCCAAATATACTTTCCACATTATGAAGCAATTAAGCATTAAATGGGATTTCTTTTTATTCTGACTGTCAATTACTAACAAACATAAAATAGTCTTAATGCGAAATACCCAATGCTTGCCGGAAAGTTCCAATTAGTTCAACGATGAACTTAAAATTTTCTCAAAAAAGCCATAACCTTTTCTCGAAGTGTACTGCCTTCTTCTATTCTGCCAAAAACAAGAAATAAGTTCGTTGTCGCCACAAACAAACTTTAACCACGCACACCACTGTATCACAGCAATTTACTGCTTATCACTTTCGTTATTGCAGTCCTCTCCTTGTTTCTTCTCTTTTTTTTGTACGATATTGATAAAAGAAGAACTGATGATACCGGTCGGAATAGCCACCATTGCTACTCCCACCAAACAAATGATGCACCCCAATAATTTTCCCAAAGGCGTAATTGGATAAATATCGCCATACCCTACCGTTGCAAATGTAATGATAGCCCACCAAATCCCGTCGCCAATGTTTTCAAAAACCTCGGGTTGAGCACTCCTTTCAATATAATACATAAGAATGGCAGAAAAACAAATCGTAATAAAGCTGGCAGTGTAGGCTGTCTCAAGCTCCTCCTTAACGGAAGCAAGAGCTTTGCCGATAACCCGGAAAGAGCGCGAATGCCGTATCAATTTAAAAATAATAAAAATATAGGGCAAAATAATAATATGCACCACTTCTGTATTCCAATATACATAAGTAAGAATACAAGGAATCACTGCTATAAAATCAACAAAACCATAGAAGGAAAATGTATATTTCAGACGTGCTTTTGCTGCTTTCATATCAGGATAGAGCGCGGGGGCAGATAAAATGCGGGCTGTATATTCAACCAAAAAAACAAAAGAAGATATATAGGTTATTCCGAATAATGGTACTTTGTATTCAGACATTTCCTCAAATGAACTTGCAATAACTGCTATAATTGAAATCAAAATAAAGAAAAGAACAAAACATCGAACCCATTGCCTTTTCAACAAACGTTGTATCAGAATATATAGTTTCATTTTTTATCATACTTGTTTATTAAATATCTTTCCATAAACAAAATTGGGGTTGTCAAAACGTGGATAATACTGTCGTTTAGTTCGTAGGGGCGAGGTTTGCTCGCCCGAAAACAGTTTGCTTCGTGTATTCGGGCAGGCAAGCCCTACCGCCGACGATGGGATAGACCGGTTGAGTTTTTGATACACTCCCATAAGAAACATACCAAACCGCTATCATTTATACCTGCCTAAATTAAAATACATAAGCAAGTGATAACTGCCAGTACCTATTTTTACTTTCAAATACATCACCATCAAATATCTGATCTATGACGTCATGCTTATTACCTCCTATATTATGTTTGGCAGACTGAGTCAATCCTATATTATAGTAACAGCTTACCATCAGATGCTTCACAATCTTCACACCGCCTCCCAAGTTCAATCCAACTTCAGTAGAGCGCCACCCCATAGATGAAAGATCCTTATCTATCGCATCTACAGCAATATGAGCCAGTTTACGTCCCCAATTATCCTCATCCACCAAAAAAGAGAAAGAAGGACCTGCTCCCAAAAATAAATCAAAATCATCTGATATCCCCATTTCCCATTTCAGCTCTATAGGAATATCAATACTTTGTGTTCTGATATCAGTGCTACGCCCATTAGAAGTATTGGTAAGCTTCACTCCGCGTTGTACATACAACAAAGAAAAATCCAAAGCAATGCCATGAAACCCTGTTTGATATTGCAACATAGGTCCTACTTGGAATCCGGTCAAACTCTCTTCCTTAAACTGATTACGCATACCGCTGACATTTGCTTTATTACCAAGCACACCGGCTTTTAAACCAAAATGCAATCCTTGAGCCATACTGTTGGCTACTCCAAGAAATGCCAAAATAGTAAATAAACAAATTAGTTTTTTCATTATCACTTATTTAAGAAGTTAAATTTATACCTTATTAATCTTTTGCCTGATGTACAGTGAGTTGTGGGAAAGGGAACCCGATGCCTTCTTCATTAAATGTCGTATAAACAATTTCATTGATATCATACAAAACACTCCAATAATCAGCACTTTTTACCCAGACACGAACGGTAATATCCACACTGCTTGCACTTAACGACCCCAAAACGATTATGGGAGCGGGAGTATCCAAAATACGGCTATCCGCATTGATAATACGTTGCAATACAGCTCTGACCCTTTTCACATCTTCTCCATATTCTACCCCAAATACCCATTCAACACGACGCATTTCCTGTTTACTATAATTAGTCACAGCGTTTCCGCTAAGCATTCCATTGGGAACATATATCATTCGATTGTCAAGAGTAGAAAGTATGGTGTGGAAAATCTGTATTTCCTTTATGGTACCGCTCACTCCGGGACCATCTATATAATCGCCCACTTTGAACGGTTTAAAAACAAGTATAATCAAACCACCTGCAAAATTAGAAAGATTGCCGGAAAGCGCCATACCTACAGCTACACCGGCTGATGCCAAAAGTGCAGCAAAGCTGGTAGTTTCAACTCCCAACTTGCTAATTATGGCAAAAGCAAGTACCATATTCAGTAAAATTTTCACCAGACTCTTCAAAAAAGTCTGCACACTAACCTCTATCTTCCTTTTTTCAAGAACTTTGGCAATTAATATACTTATCTGCCTGATGATAAAACGACCAATGGAATATATCAGGATGGCAACAAATATATCCTTACCTGCATCCATTCCAAAATCTACCAACTTTTCCAACGCTTGCTCAATCTTACTGCCCGGAGCTGCATTCAATAACAACCAATTCATATTTTTCTTCGTTTTACAAATAAAAATCAATCAACTTATCTCTGTCGAATTATAAATGTGTAAACACATTCCAACTGCGCATATTGTCTTGTCTCAATAATTTGTCTGATATATTCTTTTATATCCTTAAATAACCGAACATTTTGAAATTGCAAAGATACCATATATAATCAATAAAAACCATACCCATTATTCAAAACGCCATACCTCAAGACACAAAATATTTCGTATCCTACTGATAATTAAAAACTTCTATCAAGCAATAATTAAATCTTACGCTGAAGTTCCAAGAAAAGATTGCTTGTTGTATATTTAATATCTATATTTGTGGCTCTAATGATTTTACTCAACGAATAATTTTATAACATTATGAGACGATTTCAAATTCTGTTATTATTCATTGCCATATCTTGTTCCATGTTCGCACAGGATAGGTTGTCGCTGTTTATAGGCAGAGCAAATAAATACGCTTCTGTAGAGTTATCTGATTACCGGAAGCGTTTATGTGTAGAATATAATGTGTCCAACCGTTCATTGGATGACTATTATAGGCGATGTGGAAGCGATTGGGGAAATGTTGGCTTGGCTCTTGAAATAGCCAGAACTTCCGGCAAACACATGCGGGATGTATGTGATTACTATAAACGTTATCACCGATATGGCTGGAATCGTATTCTGGTAGAAATAGGTATCAAACCCGGTTCAACATATTATAACCCGTTCTATGACAGGATTCATTATCATAGCAACTGTTGGCATGAACATTATTGTTCCTATTGCGATCATCACAATAAACATCATCACAAACACTATAAAAAGCATAAACGCCATAAACACCCCAAATGGCATGATCGTGACGATGACGATTGGGATGATGACGATGATGACGACTAACACTTTCCATCATATATCTGTCACACTCCATCTACTGAAAAAGAATAAGGCAAATCCGCCTCCTGTATTCCGCGCTGCAAGTTGGGGTGGGCAGACATACGAAACTCTGCCTTACCGCCCTTCAACATCTCACCATGCTTGAGAAAGTTTGCCGTATAGACCCGGCCGTTGACCAGCATTTGGTCGATATAACGGTTTGCTTCACTATTTTCGGGAGCAGAGAGTACCCAGTCGTTGCCGTTTTCAAAGTGAAGGGTTGCCTTGCGGAAAAGCGGTGCACCGAGAACATATTCATCCGTTCCGGGACATACCGGATAAAAGCCCAATGCCGAGAACACATACCAAGCCGAAGTCTGGCCATTGTCCTCGTCTCCGCAATATCCGTCGGGAGCCGAAGTATACATACGATTCATCACTTCACGCAACCAATATTGCGCTTTCCAGGGTTGTCCGGCATAGTCGTAAAGGTAAATCATGTGTTGAATGGGTTGGTTGCCATGTGCATAGTTCCCCATGTTCATTACCGTCATCTCACGTATTTCGTGAATCACCTGCCCGTAATAGCTGTCATCGAAAACAGGAGGAACGGCAAACACCGAGTCAAGCATCGTGACAAACATTTCTTTACCTCCCATCAGGTTTATCAGCCCCTGCGGGTCATGAAAAACCGACCAGGAATAATGCCAACTGTTTCCCTCGGTAAATGCATCTCCCCACTTCAACGGAGAGAACGGTTTTTGGAATTCTCCGTTCCGGTTCTTGCCGCGCATCAGCTTACTTTCGGTGTCGAAAAGATTCTTATAGTTCAAGGCACGTTTGGCAAAGAGGGTAATTTCTTCCTGCGGCCGTTTCAATTCCTTTGCCAGACGGTAAATGCACCAGTCATCATATGCATACTCCAGTGTGCGGGCAGCATTCTCGTTGATGTTCACATCGTATGGGATATAACCCAAACGGTTATAGTATTTATAGCCCAATCGCCCGGTGGAGGATACTTCGGGATGCACATTTTCGGTTCCGTGCAGCAACCCTTTATACAAGCTTTCCACCTCTTCCACACGCACACCTTTCATATAAGCATCCACTAAAACGGAGGCCGAGTTATTACCCACCATACAACCGCGATGCCCCGGACTCGCCCATTCGGGAAAGAAACCGCTTTCTTTATAAGTATTTATCAGACCTTCCTGAATTTCCTTGTTGACGGACGGATACATCAGGTTGAGCAATGGAAACAGGCAGCGGAATGTATCCCAAAAGCCGGTATCGGTATATAGATAACCGGACAGCACCTTGCCATTATAAGGACTGTAATGTATCGGCTGTCCTTTCGCATCCATTTCATAAAACTTACGCGGAAAAAGCAACGAACGGTAGAGACAGGAATAGAAGGTGCGATATTGTTCGTCTGTTCCGCCTTCCACCTCTATCTTGCCCAACACCCGGTTCCAGGCATCCTTGCCTTTTCGCACCAGCGTATCGAAATCATCGGCACCCAGTTCGCACAGATTCGCTTCCGCCTGTTCGGGACTGATAAACGAAGAGGCGACCCGTGCATGCACCACTTCCCCTTTACGGGTCTTGAAGCCGATAACGGCTCCTGTGTGAAAAGCATTCTGCTCCATGACGTCTCTCTTTAAAGAAAGGGAAACCTCATCCTTTTTCCTTTTAGGCTTCTCATCATTGGAGAAGGTGGCCCGATAAGTAAACGGCTTGTCGAACTCAACGACAAAATAGTTCTTGAAGTTATCGGGCACGCCGCCACTGTTGCGTGTGGTATAGCCTATAATCTTATTCTCTTCGGGAATAACCCTGATGAAAGACCCACAGTCGAAAGCATCGACCACAATATATGAATCATTTTCAGGAAAAGTGAAGCGAAACATCACCGCACGTTCGGTCGGTGTAAGCTCGGTCACTACATCATGTTCCGCCAGATACACCTTATAATAATAAGGACGCGACAGTTCGGCCTTATGGGAAAACCAACTGGCACGCTTGTCTTCATCAAACTCCGGCTTCCCGGTAACGGGCATCAGAGAGAACTGACCGTAATCGTTAATCCACGGACTGGGCTGGTGAGTCTGCTTAAAGCCGCGAATCTTGTTGGCCGTATAGACGTATTGCCATCCGTCACCCATCTTTCCGGTTTGTGGTGTCCAAAAATTCATTCCCCACGGACGGGCAGTCGCAGGATAAGTATTGCCGGTGGAAAGTTCGAAAGAGGACTGAGTTCCCACCAACGGACTCACATAATCGGCATAGTCCTTTGCCTGCACCCATAAAGTGAAGCAAAAGAATACAACTGACAGGAAAAGTTTCTTTATCATCGTGTTGCCTGGTTTATTTACGGTTTAAAAGGTTCGGCTCCCATACTGATTTCCATCACTCCCCCCGCCGTCAGGTCGCTGTGCGTGAAGAAAGGCTGTTCAAGCGGTTTCCCGTTCAACAGAATGGACTGAACATATTTGTTTTCTTTTGAGTTGTTCTTCGTGCGAATCACAAAATCCTTTTGACCGGGCAGGTGAATGGTCACTTCCTCGAACAAGGGACGGCCAATGGAGTAAACCGGCTCACCGGGACACACCTGATAGAAACCCATCGCATTCAGAATATACCAGGCTGACATCTGACCACAATCCTCATTGCCCGAAAGACCGTCGGGAGCATTGCGGTACTGACTATGCAACACACTGTCTACCAATTCCTGTGTCCGCCACGGACGATTGACATAGTTATACAGATGGATGATGTGATGACTCGGCTCGTTGCCGTGAGCATATTGCCCGATAAGACCGGAAATATCTGCCGAAACCGTCTCCCCTTCAAGCTCGGAAGAAACAGTGAACAGGGAATCCAGCTTACCGACAAAAGCCTCCTCTCCTCCCATCAAGCCAACCAGACCGGGCACATCGTGAGGCACAAACCAAGTCCACTGCCAAGCCGTACCTTCGCAATAATCGTCACTGCGATGGGTAGACGAACGAGGATTGAACGGAGTACGCCATTTCCCCTTACTGTCCCGCCCGCGCATAAAACGGGTTTCGGGGTCGAAGTAAGACTTATATGCCCCGGCAAAACGAGCATATTTATCTCTTGTTTCCACATCTCCCAAACTATCTGCCAATACGGATATACACCAATCATCGTATGCATATTCCAATGCCTTTGCCACCGATTCGTTTTCGAGGTCGCAAGGAATATAGCCCAGCGCATCCTTGTAATAACGGGCACGGGGCATCACAAAAGGAACCAGCCACTTCGGACCGACAATGCCGGTCGTGTCGTATTCGGCAGTGCGGAGACAGGCTTGGTAGGCTTCGCGAACATCGAAATCGCGATAGCCCTTCACGTATGCATCGGTGATGATAGAGGCAGCATGATAGCCAATCATCGTTCCCGTGTAGTTGGCAGCACAATCCCATTTCGGGAAAACACCTCCCTCACGCTGTTTCTTCAACAATGAACGGATATAGCTTTCGTTGGTATGAGGGTCTATGATGGTGAGCAAAGGATGCAACGCACGAAATGTGTCCCAAATAGAAAAAGTGGTGTAAACAGGATCTTCCTTATCGGTGGTGTGCACTTTTAAATCCATCCCCAAATAACGCCCGTCTACATCGGTAAACAAGTTCGGACTCAAGAATGCATGATACATGGCAGTATAGAAAATGGCAAGTTGGTCGGGGTCTTCCGTTTTCACCTCTATCTTTGAAAGACAATCATTCCAAGTCTTTCGGGCATCGGCACGCACCTTGTCGAAATCCCAGTCGGGCAACTCAGCCAACAGATTCTGCCTGGCTCCTTCACCATCGACAGACGAGATGGAGAAACGAACCATTACCTGTTCATCTTCAGCCGTATCAAAACGGAGCAACATTTTGCAGACGGGAATCTGCTGTCCGCCTTCCTCGATGGTATCGGTATAAAGAGTATGGGTAAAAGGCTTTGAGAAAACAGCATAAAAATAAAGATCTTGTTGCCAAGCCCAATAAGCACTGCGCTTGTATCCGCAAAGCACGGTATCATTGACAGCCTCCACCTCCATGACCTGATTGGTTTGCTGCTGAATATTATAGTCCATATCCAGAATGAAACCCGATTCCTTGCTTTCAGGAAACGTATAACGGTGCATGGCGGCACGCTCAGTGGCCGTCAGCTCGGCTTTCACACCGTAAGTATCCAAGAAAACCGAATAATATCCCGGTTCGGCATACTCGTTCCTGTGCGAAAAAGCAGAAGCGAAAGGACGCTGCTGACTCTCTTTCCCAAGATATTCCACCTTCTGCTCACCTACGGTAGGCATCAAAAGAAAATCACCGAAATCGGCACAGCCCGTACCGCTAAGGCGTGTGTGGGCAAAACCATTGATGGTGGAATCTTCGTAATAGTAGCCCGAACAGGAGTCCCAGCCATCGATACGCGTATCAGGACCCGGTTGAATCATTCCGTGAGGCAACATGGCACCCGGATGCGTATGTCCGTGTCCTCCCGTTCCGATGAAAGGATTGACATAACCGGTGTATTCTTTCATTTCCGTTGTTTGGGTAGAACATGCACTCAAACATAATAATCCTACCAAACAACCGCTTACGAGTCTATTGAATTTCATTGTTTTCTATTTGATGTTATTTTATTTCCGATGAAACGGATTATCGATACCAAATCTCTCCCGGTTCGGAACTCATCTCGAATTCCACAGTAGCCCCGTCCATTATCTGTTGATGGGTGATATAACTCTTATCGTATGGCTTTCCGTTCAACTTGACCGACCGGATATAGATATTCTCACGGTTGACAGCCGGTGCCAGCACTGTAAAAGTCTTCCCGTTGTCAAGATGCATACGCATTTCGGGAAATAACGGAGTCCCTATTTCATACTCACCACTTACGGGATTGACCGGATAAAAGCCCATGGCACTGAATACATACCAGGCAGACATCTGACCGCAATCTTCATTGCCGCACAATCCGGCAGGTGCATTGAAATAAAGATGATGCATCACCTGTGCCACATACTTCTGAGTCTTCCACGGCTGACGTACTTTATTATACAAATAAATGACATGATGGCTCGGCTCATTGCCATGAGCATACTGCCCAATCATACCGGTGCTGAAAATAGGCAAATCCTCCTTCCCGGCAGGGATATACGTAAACATACTATCGAGCTTCTCTGCAAAGCGGTCTTTTCCTCCGACCAAAGTTATCAGTCCGCGAATATCCTGAGGCACAGACCATAAATACTGCCATCCGTTACTCTCGCAAATATGGGCTGTATAGTCATCGGGACAGAAAGGCCGGATAAAAACACCCTTGTCATCAACGGGCTGCATAAATCCTGTAGCGGGATTGAATACATTCTTGTAGTTTTGAGAACGCTTGTAAAACTCTTCCGCCAGTTCCGTCTTTCCCATCTTGCGCGCCATCTCTGCAATGCAATAATCATCAAAAGCATACTCCAGTGTTTTGGAAAGCGACCAATTGTCGGCATTATACTCATCTTTTATATTATAAGGAATATAACCGAGCTTCTTATAAAGCCCGATTCCCCGATAATTGTCCAAGTTGGCAGTGGCGACACAGGCCTTCAATGCTTTCTCTGCATCAAAGTCACCTATTCCTTTCAAATAAGCATCCACAATGACGGGAACAGCATGATAGCCAATCATCATATCAGTCTCACTACCCCAAAAGTTCCAAACCGGAAGCCGGCCGTTTTGGTCATAAAAAGCAAGAAAAGACTTTATCATGTCATTGGTGCGGACAGGCTCGGTATAAGTAAGAAGCGGATGGGCGGCACGATAAGTATCCCATAAAGAAAAAGTGCCATAGTTCACCCAGCCATCGGCTTTATGTATTTTCTTATCAGGTCCATAATACGAACCGTCCACATCACTAAAGACAGTGGGCGCTATCATGGTGCGATACAAAGCCGTATAGAAATTCACCTTGTCATCCAAGTCACAGATGCCCCTGACCTCTATCTTCCCAAGCTGACGGTTCCAATTCTCTTTGGTCTCCGCCACATACTTATCAAAGTCATTATGAGGAGCCTCAGCCGCCAGGTTTCCAGCTGCCCCTTCCATGCTTACTCCCGAAAGAGCCGTACACAACACTATCTCTTCCCCATCGGTCGTATCAAAGTTGAAACGTGCCACGTATGCAGTACCTATGGTCTTGCCATCCTGTATGATGGCGGTAGTATCTATTTCGGAAGACCGGAACGGTTTGGAAAAACGGGTACGGAAGAAAACACGCTGTCCACGTGCCCAACCGTCAGAGAACCGATATCCCTGTATGGTGCATGAGTCCACCACCTCGATATGGGAGTCTTGTGTGAAATCCCAGTTCATCGCCTTCTTCAAATTCAGGAATACGGCAGACTGCGCTTTTGGGAAAGTGTAACGCTGAATGCCACAACGCTCCGTGGCAGTCAACTCCACATTTATATTATAATCTTTCAGCAATACACGGTAATATCCTGCAGAAGCCTCTTCATCCGAATGCCGGAACTTGGAATGAATGCCCAAAGGCGCTTCAGCTTCACGATAAGGAAGGGTGACAGGCATGTAGGAAATGTCGTACAAATCACCGGCCCCTGTTCCCGACAAATGCGTGTGACTGAAACCGGCAATGGTACTGTCGGGATAATAATAACCCGAAATACGGTCCCAACCGGGCAAGCCGTTATCCGGACTCAACTGAACCATGCCAAACGGTGCCTGAGCACCGGGATAGGTATTCCCGGTAAAATCTGTTCCGATAAACGGATTTACCAATAAACTATAATCAACAGCCGACGCCGGCTGCCTATCAGATATACATGCTCCAAATATCACCAGAAAAAACAAAAACGAGAGAAGAGGTGTCTTCATACTATACAAAGAATTTCATTATTACTCTATTACAAAAATACATATTATAATCACAACAGCAACCTTTCCTATCAAACACTTCATTTTTTTCCGATTATTTTTCTCATTCCAGGTATAAGAAACAATAAAATAAAGAAAGTCTTTTGATAGGAACCTAGAAGTTTTTTTGTATGTTTGTCCATTATATTATTGAAAAACACAACTTAAACAATGAAAAAGAGCGATTTTACCTTTCTTTTGGTGGCTACAGCCATTTTTCTCCCCTTCTTTATAAGCGATGATGCTTATGAATGGTACAAAACCTTTAACGCCACCCATGGCATGGTCATGAGTTTCCTGAAGTTTGCCATCCTTTCTACCATGGGCGAAATGATCGGACTGCGCATCAGCACCGGTGTTTATATCAACCGGACTTTCGGAATCATTCCCCGGATGGTGGTATGGGGACTGCTTGGCATGGGCATCAATATGGCAATGATTATCTTCTCAAAAGGAGTGCCGATGTTTATGGAATATATGGGTATGGCAAATGCTTCCTCCACCATCAACGGAGAGATGTGTTTTGAGAAAATAATGATAGCATTAGCCATATCGGTAGCCATGAACAGCATTTTTGCCCCCGTCTTTATGACTCTTCACAAGATAACCGACACCCACATAGGTCACTGCGGCGGTTCGGTAAAGGCACTACTCACTCCCATCCCCATGAAACGGATTATGACGGAACTGAACTGGGCAGTGTTGTGGGGATTCGTATTCAAGAAAACCATTCCTTTGTTCTGGTATCCGGCACATACCATCACTTTCCTGCTCCCTCCGAATATGAGAGTGCTGTTTGCCGCCATATTGGGCATCGTACTGGGAGTGTTGTTGGCCGTTGCAGCCAAAAAGAAATAAAAAATAACATATATACGTGTAGACTTGTACGTACGTATGTGTAGACTTATGCCACCGTATGTACAGGCTCGTGCGTACGTACGTGCAGGCTTGTGTCACCGTATGTGTATAACCCGATGCGTACGTACACACACTTTACAAATAGACAGCTCGCACTGGATGTTGCAAAAAGACCTTGATGTTTCTTAAAAACATGCCGAGCTTATTATTAAACATCAAGGTCTTTTTTGAAAACATCACCATCTTTTTTAAAAAGCTCGGTATGTTTTTCCTGTAAGGGCAGATTACCTCCCCTCACCAAGTCGGTTATTTCTTTTTGTCCGTTCATCCTTACATTTTAATAAAAACACACTGATAATTAGTTTATTAAGAATGATAGGATATCCCCTCATCCTCGTTTCAGCCGTCTTACCCGGCCCTTTCAAAATCTGCCTTCAGCAGTGTGAAGTTTTGTAAATGAAAGGAGGATGAAAGGGTGAAAACAAGATGTCCATTCACTACCGGACCCCCATCAACAGGACCTTTCAACGGCTAATGAAAGGAGAAAAGGAAAAACGATTTATATTGCTGAGACATGGCTGATTGCATGTGGAAACAACGGTTTTACATGCAGTTCCTTATAAATTACAAAAGAATGAAACAAACACAGGAACACTCATGTCAATCAAGATTCCATGAAAAATAGCAATCGGAATCATGTCTTTTCCCGAATACCGGGTAATAGAAGGTAATAATACATCCATTGAATTAACTCCGGCAGCAGAAATAGGTGCCAGCCTCCCAAAGTATTTCCGAATAAGAGGAGCACCGAGAAGTGCCATCATTTCACGAAAAATATTTGCCAAAAGAGCAATTGTTCCTAACTCTGTGGCTAACTGTAATCCCATAGAAGGTTCTTTGAACTGTGTAATCAAAATAGAAGAAAGGGAATAATAGGCAAAGCCACTTCCCACCGCCATGCAGTCAAAAACACTCCACTGGGTTAATAACAAACTGGCAAATGCCGAAAAAAGCAACGTTCCTGTAATAGTAGCAACAGGCACCAGCAGCATTTTGAATCGCAAACTTTTAATCAACTCTTTTAATTGTCTGTTACATCCAATCCCAATTCCAACTTGCAACATCAATGCATACAACACATACATGGAAACATTGTGTGTAGAAAACCGGAACTCATTGGCTGCTCCTATCAAACAACCAACACAGAAAAACGCCACAACAATCAAACTACCTTTCATTCGTTACCTCCTTTCTTAAAAAATAAATGAAACACCAGGAAAGATGCCAGTAAACTACCTAAAATACTTAAAGTTGCAAGTACAATGGCCTGCCATCCGAATTTCCCTATATTATTAATAATTAAGCTATTGGAACCTATTGAAAGCCCCAGAACAAAAAGCAACAGGAATATGGTAAGAGAAATACTTTTCTCTACTTTTTGCAAAAATCGCAAATCACGCAACAGATATCCAATGCCGATACCCGTAAACATTATAGATATAATAGTAAACATAAAATAGCTACTTTTAGAATGAAACATAGATTCTGATGACTAAAAACAAAGTCACCACTAATATACTTTTCATTTCCACAGCCTGTTGGAATGAAGAAAAAATAGAATGGATAAAACTCAAATAAACCCGCTGAACCAATGCACGTGTACAATGAAGCTGTTACACAGGCTTTCTCGTTCCCATCTAACGCTATATGTGCTATATGTAGAGCATAATTGGTTCATATTATCTATAAATTTTGGTGCAAAGATAACCGTTATTCGCATATTTACCAAATAAATATTCATAATTAACCCTATTCCACACAAAAAAGAGATGTTCGTTTGTGATAATATTTAAATGATTTCTTATATATCTATGAACCTGCTTTATATGGTTCGATATTTAACCTTTAAAGTGTCGGTAAAAATTTACTAGTATTGTGAAAAAACATCCTGCTTTTTATTTTTGTTTTCACTTTTCCTTGTACCTTTGACGCAAATACTTGAATCTTATTAATCGAAAATATGATAAACACTGAATTATTCAAAGAAGTATCCCCCTTGTCATCCAAGGATTGTTTCATTTTGATAGAGCGCCAGAAAACGAACTTTAATTTTCCTATCCATATACATCCCGAGTGTGAACTGAATTTCATTGAGAACGCCAAAGGAGCACAACGCATTGTGGGTGACTCTATTGAGGAGATAGACGAAGAGGAATTGGTATTGGTGACCAATCCCCACTTGGAGCACGCTTGGAAAGACTATCGCAATGTATCGAAAAACATCCATGAAATTACCATCCAGTTTCATCCCGACTTGTTGACCGACACTTTCCTCAATAAGAACCAAATGATTAGCATACGACAACTTTTCCGCCATGCCGAAAGGGGTGTCGCATTCAGCCGGGAATCCATAGCTAAGGTGCGCCCGTTGCTGAAAACCCTTACCTGCGAGAACGACAGCTTTTATTCCCTGATTAAGTTGCTCATCATTCTGCATGAGTTATCGATAGACAAAGGTATGCGTGAATTATCCACCGGACAGTTTGCCGCAAATGTCATGCATCAGCATTCTTCCGACGAGAGCTTGGGTAGGATGATGGATTACCTCAGCCGGCATTATTCCGAAGTCATCCGCCTATCGGAAGTGGCGGAAATGGTAAATATGAGCGAATCCTCGTTCTGCCGTTTCTTTAAGCAACATACTTCCAAGAGTTTTATTGACTTCCTTACAGATATCCGTTTGGGGGCTGCTTCACGAGCCTTGATAGACTCTTCTTTGTCGATAGCTGAAATTGGATATGACTGTGGATTCAATAATTTATCCAATTTCAACCGCATCTTTAAAAAGAAAAAGGGAGTCACGCCAAGTGAGTTTCGGGACAACTACCGTAAAAATAAAACGATTATTTAAATGGTTCTGCAGGACTATTTAGATAAATCTCTTTAATGTCTACAGCATCAAAAGGAAGTGGACTCTTCGATAGTTCAGGAATGTTGTAGGACTTGAATGTATGGAAATAATGTGCCGGGTCCTGTTGCGGCAAGACAAATGGCTTGTAAATCTTTCCTTCCTTATCTATATAGGCAAAATAAGGCTTGCCATATTGTCCGTCTCCCCGTTTGCTGGCGAAGACAAACCAATGACTGTTTGACGACCAGCTGTGATAAGTGTCCGAGCGATCCGAGTTTGCAGCACTGCACTCATGGATGGTCTCTGTAGACAGATTCAGTATGTATAGGTCTGTTTCCCGATGCCAGATGGGGAAGGTGCCATAGTCGGCTATGGTGAACAGCAGGTATTTACCATCGGGAGACGCTTTGGGAAAACAGACGGAGCCTTGTTGTTCGCGTGCATTCCATAAGGTGTCTGCCTGTTTCCCCCAAGAACCGTTTTCCTGATCAAAACCGATGCGGCAAAGCGAATAGCGTAACTGGCAGATACTGTCCGGCAACGTGGTTTGTGGAGCCGAGCAATAATAAATATGTTTTCCGTCTGCCGAGAAAGTAGGGAAAGTTTCCAATACTTTTTTATCCCGGGTAAGCGGAGAAAGAATCATCCGATTCTGTTCAAAGTCGGCAATTGCCAAATCGGATTCGGTATCATAGACTTCCAGACGTTTGCTGCCTTGGGCATGAAAAGCAGGTATGATGATATTAGACGAGAACACTGCATAACGTCCGGACGGATGGAAGTCTCCATAAACCGCCGCTGAAATCATGGAATCATTTTTGAGGCTGAGCTTACGTAACTTTCCATCGCGGTTGAGGATGGTTCCTCCGTTTTTCCCACGCAGATGAAACATGGAAAGCCGACCGCTTTGCTTTCCGTAAGTATGACAATTCATACAATTACCACCTGTCAGTTTATTGTCCGCTATGACCTTTTCGCTGAAATCTTCCAAACTCCTTTCACATAGTTGCAGGTTATTCCAGACTTCATATCCCGGCTCTATGAGGCGGTAGCTCAGATAGCCGTCTATCGCCTCGGCAGCTACCTGCCATTGAAAGGAGGGATATTCCAGCCATTTGCCCTTCATCAAGGCCGTTACACGTACTTGCACCGATTTCCCTTTTTGTTGCAGCAACAGTTTCTTCCATTTGCCGATGGGAAAACGGGCTTTGTCTTTACCCGATATCCGCAGACTGTCCGTATCTCCGTAGGCAGTGACCTGCAATCCTTCAGCTCCTTCTATCATAAAATTCAGAGGAGCTATATTATAAGGTATAGTAATGTCGGTATAGTCGGGATAGATGGGAGCACATTCTTTTACGCGCGTCACATTCTCGGGAATGGGAGTACATGCCGCCAGTCCCGCCAGCCAAAATATGAAAAACAACTGCATCTTATTCATGATCAACATTATTGAAATTGTGCAAACTGATAATAGTACCAATACGTTCTTCCGAATCTGCTTTCCAGTGCAGATGAATTGCCTTGTGTATGCAACCGGTTGTATTCATTAAAATCCTGTACGATGACAGGGTTTATGCCTGTGGATTTGATTTCACTACCGGTTGCCCGCTTTTGATAAAGATGAATCAATAAAGCTTCTGCGTACAGACGGTTAGGTGCTCCGGTATGGTATCGCTTATAATCTTTCAGAAAAGCGGAGAGATCCTTCATCAGCAAATCGAAACAAAGTAAATAATCCCGTGCCATTTGGTTGGCGGGATTGGCTTCCATCAACAGGTGAAGCGATTTTACGACATCAGTAGACGAAAGTCTCAGGGTATCTTTTTGGGGCAGGTACGAGCGTTTGTACTTCAGCCATTCCTTCACTTCCGGACTTTCCTTCCCCGGTGTGCGTTTTTTCGCCCATTCCTTGTAAAAGAGTGTGTTCGAGAGGATACGCAGATATTTTCGTGCCGCTTCGTTATCTCCGTTTATCAAATTGATTTCCGCCAGTCGCTGTACCATGCGTACACTCTTGTTCTGAGGAGAAAATATCATGCTTAAGAGGGAAGCGTGTTCTGCCATGGTCATGTCGCCCAAGCGGAACCAGACCTCTCCAGACAATTGGGTGGAAAGATATGTCGATTTTTCGTTCACAGGCATGAACAGACCCAATCCTGCCGGTTGGTAATAATCCATAAGCTTTTCCGGAAGATTGTTTTGCATGGCATTGGCCAGATTATAGCACACGGATATGGCATTTCCCGGAACACCGTCGTGTACCAATTCATTTATCTTGTCCCAATTCTCAAAATAGTCTTCGGTATTCAGACCTAATATGCGCTCGTTCTCAAAATCAGGTGTTCCATACCAAAGCGTAGCCGGGAAAGAGTATGCTTGCGAAGGAATGACCAGATATTTGCGGGCAGCTAAGGGAGGCAGTGCCAAAGCGACCGGTATCATTCCGTAAATAACCACATAATTCTGTTTCCGCTTCAAGGCGGAAAGGATAGTAAATAATGTGAAAGCAAACATACCATAACCGAACAGGCTATAGCATAACATGGTTCCGCAAATGCTTCCGATAAAGAAATCCCATTTTCCTTTTAATTTGTCTGTCAGCAAAAACAGGGACAAAGCACCGATGAGTGAAAGGGTCGCCGAAAATGGATACTGAATTTGGCAGAAGCGCAGGCTTTCCCAAATAAAAACCACTATTGAAATACCTATGGCTATCCATCGGTTGGTCCATTTACGGCAAGTGAAATAAGTCAATGTCCCTAATGCCGCCATAGTTAAGGCAACGACAGCTGCCCCCATATTGATATTATGGAAGAATTGAGTCAAAAAGTCACCACCCAGACATGATAAGGGGGCAGGATGATTGAAATAATCGATAAATTGATCGACTGTATAAGTGAACAATAGCATTTGCTCTCGGTGAAGAAGATGATAAGGATAGGCGAAGCGGAAAAACAGAAAACAAGCTACTCCACTTATCGTCATACTTAAAAATAGATATCGGGTATCATGCTGCATAATTCTTTGTCTTTTCATTCTTTTTAGCAAGTTACATTCACTTTTCCCTTGTCTCTGCAAAAGTAGAGAAAAACGAAAAAGTCAATTAATATTATATTATCAACTTTTGATACTATTCACTCAATCTGTCATTCCCATCTTGATATTCCATTTTAATTACGTTATTTGCATTTATACCAAAAGAGTTTCTAACCATAAAGTTGAAAAGATACGATGCGTTCCTTGTATTATGTCCGTTTGGATATCTCTTTTCTCTCTACCAGCGATGGAGTGAAAGGAGTCTATACACACGCTTATAAAATGAACCTTATTTTACGTTATCTATCATGTCACAGCATATTTTGTGGATGAAAAATATGGTTTTCTCTGTTACCAATCGGTCACCTCTTGAATAACTGGATGTTTTTTACTATTGATAAGATTTCATTATATAATGCTTGAATTGTATTTGTAGGTTGATAAAAGAAACGGGATATTTGCAATGTGAAAAATTAACCTTAAAATCAAATTTATGACAAAAACGATGAAATCTTTATTTCTATTGATTATTCTTTCGTTGGCGTTTGTTGGCTGTACAAGCCATAATATGACAGAGTGGAACAGGAGTATCCTTTGTATAATTTCTTGTTTTCTACTCATACGAAGCAAAATAGAAATTAATATAGTGCCTTTAACCTATAGATGATTCATTCTTAACGGTTTTGATTCAATATGTTTTCAAACCGACAGACAAAGAGTGTTATTTTAATCAAATTCTAATACATATTTTATGAAACAAATTACATTAACTCTAATGCTGTGCATATTTAGTATATGCACATATGCACAACAAATCACCGTTAGTGGAACAGTGACGGATGCGGAAAATAATCCGTTGATTGGTGCTGCTGTTTTAGTTCTTGGAACTACCGATGGTGTTATTACCGATCTTGATGGTAAATATACCATTAAAGTAAATTCCGGTCAGTCTTTGAAATTCTCTTATGTAGGTTATCAGGAGCAAACTGTTAAGGTTGATGGCCGCAGTGTGATTAATGTGAAATTGTCGGAAGGTGAATTGTTGGACGAGGTGGTGGTTATCGGTTACGGTACAGTGAAGAAAAGCCATTTGACAGGTGCGGTCGCTTCTGTTTCCGGTAAAGAGTTACAGGCAAATGTTGCACGTAGTGCTTCAGCTGCTTTGCAAGGAAGAGTTGCCGGTGTTACTGTGTCGGCTGCCAACGGTCAACCGGGGGAAGGCTTGAATATTAATGTCCGTGGTATCAGTTCATTAAGTGCCACCAGTCCGCTTTATGTGATTGACGGTGTGTATGGCGATATCAATATGGTTGATCCCGCTGACATTCAGTCTATTGAAGTATTGAAAGATGCTTCGGCTGCTGCTATTTATGGTTCTCGTGCTGCTAATGGTGTTGTATTGGTCACTACTAAAGGCGGTCGTTTGGAAACTCCTGCCCGCGTGACAGTGGATGCCTATACAGGCGTTCAGATGGTTGCCAAATACATTGATGTAATGGATGGTAATCAGCTTCGCGATTTGGCAAAGGCTACCGGTTATAGTTCGGCAGAAGGGTTGCTGAATTGGAATGGAGGTGCTGGAACAGACTGGCAGAAAGAACTTTATAACTCGGCTATGGTGAGCAAGGTTAGCTTGAATGTATCTGGAGGAAACAAGACTTCGACCTATAATCTGTCGGGAAGCTATCTTAACCAGGATGGTATTGTAAATACTACCGGTTATGAGGCATGGAACATTCGTTCTAAGAATACTTTTTCTTTTTTCAATAATCATTTGCGTATGGGGACTACGTTGATGATGAAATTCTATAAAAAGAAGTACGAAGATGTTTCATATACTGCCGCTCTGACAGCTGTGCCTATGTGGAATGTATATGGTGAAGATGGCACTTGGGGTGTCGCTCCGGAATGGACCAGAGGAGATAATCCTGTAGGTTGGACAGAAGCCTATGATTACCAAAGACATGGGATAGACATTTTATTGAATGGCTATGCCGAAGTGGATTTGTTCTTGAAAGGATTGAAATATAAATTCAATGTAGGTATAAATAAATATACAAGACGTAATTATGCCTATAGTTCTCCTTATTATTTCAGTTCTACTTCACAAAAGAATGAAGCGGAATTGTCTGAAAGTACAGATTGGGAGAACGATTGGTTGATTGAAAATACAATCAATTATGATAATACGTTTGGCAATCATACGGTTTCTGCTTTGGTGGGTTATTCTGCCCAGCGTAACAATGCGCGTGGTTTTGGTGCAGGACGTAAGGGTTTCCCGGAAGGTTTCTCTGTGATTGACGCCGGTTCGGTTTCTTCACAAAATACATCGGGTAGCGCTTGGGCCAATACAATGATTTCTATGTTTGGGCGTGTGATGTATTCATATGCCGATCGTTATATGCTGTCTGCTTCTATTCGTCGGGACGGTTCTTCCAAATTTGCAGATGGAAACCGCTGGGGCACATTCCCGTCTGTATCTTTGGGTTGGAATGTGATGAATGAAGATTTCTTTGAAAATATCAAGGAAACCATGAATGAATTGAAAATTCGTGCCAGTTATGGTGTACTGGGTAATTTGAGCGGTATTGGCAATTATGCTACCCAGTCTGTTGTTTATAAAGGTATGAATAACATAATGGGTACAGAACTTTGGGAAGGTGCCATTACCGGTAAGGAATGGACTTCACCCATGAATGTGACTTGGGAAAAGACGAAGACTTTGAACTTGGGTTTGGATTTTGCTTTCTTGAACAATAAGTTCAGTGTCAGTGCTGATTATTTTATTCAGAAAACAGAAGATATGTTGTTGTCTATGCCGCAGTCTTTGAGTTTTGGTTTGAGTGGAAATCCTACAGTAAATGCAGGTACAGTAGAAAACAAAGGATTTGAAATTTCATTGAATCACCGTAATAATGTAGGCGATTTGTATTATCATGTAGGTGTCAATGCTACCTTCATCAAGAATAAACTGACGGAAGTAAACGGAAGTCGTGATGAATGGCAGGGATTCAATCCTCATGCCAAAGGAACGATCACTTATGCCAAGACCGGTCATTCCATAGGTTATTTCAATTTGATAAAGACGGATGGTGTATTCCAAAGCCAACAAGAAATTGATGCGTATGTGGATAAGAATGGTAATAAGATCCAGCCTAATGCACAACCGGGTGACTTGCGTTTCGTGGATTATAACGAAGATGGTAAGATTGACAATAATGACCGTCAGGATGTAGGCTCTGCTTTCCCGAAAGTTAACTTGGGTGTAAGTCTGGGTGCTGAATGGAAAGGTTTGGATTTGAATATGTTCTTTGACGGAAACTTTGGCAACAAGATTTACAATGCCCAGTATTATACTACGGTTTATAATGAATCAACAGGAAACCAGTATGCAGAACGCATGAACAGCTGGACTGAAAACAATCATTCTGATATTCCTCGCTGTTTGTTTGGTACTAGCGATCCTAATGGTACAAACTGGGGCTATACGGACCGTTGGTTGGAAAATGGTTCATTCTTGCGCTTGAAGACTTTGGAATTAGGTTATACGTTGCCTAAAGTATGGGTATCTAAAGCCGGTTTGCAGAATGTGCGTGTTTATACGGCTATGGAAAACCTTTTCACTATAACCGATTATAAAGGATATACTCCTGACTTGGGTATGGTAGATGCCGATGGTGCCGGTACATCAGGTGGTTCGGGTGTAATGACCCGTGGTTGTGATGACGGTCGTTATCCGATGGCACGTACTATCACCTTTGGTTTACAAGTAAATTTCTAATTAGGAATAAGTAATATTTGCAGAATATGAAAAAGAATTTTATAAAATACATAGCTGCATTGGCTGTAGCTCCAATGTTGTTGTCTTCTTGTAGTGATGATTTTCTGAATGAGATTGACCCTAACCGTCAGACTCCGACCACTTTCTGGACATCCGAGGATAATGTGATGAAAGGCTTGTCCGCAGTTTATAATCCTTTCCGCCGTATGACCAGTGGATATTATGGCGGGTTGGAAGGCATCATGCATCTTCAGATGCGCGGTGACGACCTTTACCCCACTCGCGGAGAAGAACCTTATATTTGGGAATATTTGTCGTTTGTTAACACAACGAATACAAAGGATTTGAGCTGGGGAAACATCTATGAAGGCATTCAGATGGCGAACGAATTCATATATCGTGCGGCTACGGTTGATATGGACGAAACCAAACGTGAGCAAATGATAGGTGAGGCTTATTTCTTACGTGGATTCTGGTACTTCCGTTTGCGTACTGATTATCGTGATGCGGTTATCCGTACTCTCCCGCAGGATGCAGATCCGGAAACTCATGGACTGTCTAGCGGTGATGAAGTGCTGGAACAGGCTATTTCAGACTTTAAGGAAGCCAAGTCTCGTTTGCCTAAACTTCGTTCAAGCGATGAAAACGGTCGTGTAACTCAAGGTGCGGCTATTGCCATGTTGGGTAAAGCTTATATCTGGAAAGGGGATTATCAGGCCGCAAAGAATGAGTTTGAAATTATAATGAATGGTTATGGTTACGATTTGACTCAAAAGTATGAGGATAACTTCCGTGACGATACGGAATTTAATGCTGAATCTATTTGGGAAATCAATTATGATGCCAAAGGTAATTCGGGTGACGCTTGGGGCAATGGCACTAGTGACGACTCGTTTATGGGAAACAACCTTGCTCATTATTTTGGCCCGACACTGAAAGGTGAGAATATTGGCGGTGGTTGGTATAAGATGCAACCTTCTCCCTATTTGATAAAAGAATTCATTTCCGAACAGCGTCCGGAAGGCTCTGATTCCAAATGGGATAAGCGTTTGTACACTACGTGCTTCTTTAAATACTCTGATTTCGGTGATGTGAAACCGGATGAAAAATTCTATGGTGGTAAAGTGGAATTTGATGATATGTTTAAATGGACGGTACTGCCCGAAGGCGACGGCAAATATGGTATTGCCAAGCAAGGATATGCTCCTGCTTATCCGGTTATCGAGGGTGTTCAAGGGCGTTTCATGATGAAGAAGTTTGCAGCTTGGTGGGTTCCCACAGGATGTACGATGTATTCTAACGATGCCGGACGTATCAACAATTTACGTATTATGCGTTTTGCAGAAGTTTTGTTGCTTCACGCTGAGGCTTGTCTGGAAACCAATGATGAAAGCGGAGCAATGAAAGATATTAACCGGATTCGTGTACGTGCCGGTTTGCCGGAGAAAACCTTGAGTGGAAAAGATGCTATAATGACAGAACTCCAGAAACAGAAATTGCTGGAATTTGCCGGAGAGAATATACGTTGGGATGATATGGTTCGTTGGTACGGAAATGATCCTGCTAAGTTGAAAGCTATCATGCACGAACGCAAGACCGATTCTCAACATTATGAATTGCTTTACGAAGAAAATGAAAGTGGCGAAAAGGAATTGGTAGGATATAAACCGACAGACCGCATTTCGGATACACAAGGATTTGACCATTTTGAAGCTAAATTCTTGTACTTCCCGATACCTCAGGCAGAGGTGGACGCTAATTTGAATTTGGAGCAAAAGCCGGAATGGAGATGATTGTATTGAACTGATAATTAAAAAGTATGAGAGGGAGGGGGATCTCTCCCTCTATAAAAACAATGAAGCCAAATGAAAAGGAAAGGATATTATTTATGCTCTTTGTTGGTTATGATATTTGTATTTTTGTCATGTCGTGATGAAGAACAGGATTGTACCCAAGCTATGCAGGATATACAAAACCAGTTGAAGGAAAATGATTTATTGAAATCTGTTTCTCAGGAACGTGAACAATGTGTTTTGTTATTTGAGTCCAATAAGGTAATTTTTCCGCAAGAGTTAATCCAAAATGTAGATGTGGATGCGGAAAACTGGAAAACGACTTTGACATTTGTCAATGGAAGCACTTATGTTATACCTACCTTAGGCACTTCGATTGACAACTTGATATTGAGTTCTACAGTCAATCCTTCCGGTTGCAATCCATTATCGGCCAGTGTAGTTGTAAAATTACCTGTATTGGGACGCATTAAACTGATTGTACACAGCAAACCGGGAAAGCATACACCTGACGTGGAATATGCATTTAAGAGTGTGGAATTAAAACAGAATATCCCGGTATTGGGACTTTATCCCAATTATAATAATCAGGTCACTTTAATTTATACAGATTTGCAAGGAAATGAACGTGCCCGGTCCGATCTAAAGCTTCAGACAAAAACATTGGAAAGCAGAAGGCTGCCCAAGGAAATCAGAGTGGTAAAGGCTCAATATGACCGTATGGAGCCAGGCATGAATTTAGTTAACTCTCCCGGACAGGATGAAACAGACACTTCTATCCCTTATATGGTAGATGCTGACGGAGAAATCCGTTGGATTCTTGATTGGGAGAAGTCGGATGAACATCGATATATCGGAATCGGGTGCGGACTGATTCGGATGCAGAACGGACATTATATGACCGGTGACGGAAACCATCATCGGATGGTGGAAGTGGATATGATGGGAAATACAATTCATAATTGGGATATGCTGGAAAGGGGATATACTATGCATCATGCCATATCTCAAGATAAACAAGGCAATATATTAGCTACGGTGAGCAAGACTTCCGCTAAAATAGCCAATGGAAAGGATGTACGGATAAACGATTTCATTATTAGAATGGATCCCGAAAAAGGGGAAATATTGCAAGAATGGGATTTGGTGCACATGCTGGATTCGGCACGGTATGGTATGACCGATTATAATCTTACCGCTGATCCTTATGCGCAAAATGCCAGTAATTGGGCGCATAATAATGGTATAGTGGAATGGGGAAATGATTATTTGGCTACAGCTCGCTATCAAGGAATATTCAAATTTAATAAAGCCGGAGGCATTGAGTGGATTATATCACCTCATGGGTATTGGAGAGATAGATATTTGAAATTATTATTAAATCCTCTTCATGCCAACGGAACTCCCATTACTGATCCTGATGTGATAGCCGGAACGAAGAATTGTGATGATTTTGAATGGCCTTGGGGGTGCCATACTGCTGTTCCGTTGCCTAATGGACATATCTTTTATTTCAATAATGGCTATGGACGAAATTTCAAGCTTGATTTTACGGATAGAAAAAATGTTTATACTTGTGGAATAGAGTACGAAGTGGATGAAGTAAACCGTACGGTTCGTCAAGTTTGGCAATATGGAAAAGAACGGGGTACCGCATATTTTACTCCGGCCCGTTCCGGGGTGCAATATTTGGAACAAACGGGTAACAGATTAATTTGTCCGGGAATGAGCAATGTGCTTAGCAATGGCAATCGTGGTGCACGCGTGACAGAAGTAGATCCCGAGACACAGGAGATTGTATTTGAGTTGGAACTGGAAGATGCAATTTATCAGCGAGTTTATCGTATGTCTCTCTATCCTGACAATCAATAAATGCATTTTTACTATAAAAGATTAATTGAGAATAATAAATAAAAGGTAATATTGCGCCAGCGGCATAACGACACGACACCGGCACAACCTTTCGTCCGTCTTGGCGAGAGTCAGAATAGTGCGCACCCGAATCTGACGGACTGGAGACGCTTGCCGGACTTAAAGGCAGACAACCAACAGCGGAACGTGGTGCTTCCTCTCAAGTTTGCTAACGGGAAGTATGCCTTCTATACCCTCAGCAAACTAAAATTTCAGTTTCATTGTTTTGTTGTTGTAAATAATATCTTTTTCAATAACAGACACGTGTCCCGATTCCAAAGGAGTAAAAATCTGAATCTTGAACTTTCTATTCTCTAATTTAGGCGGCATTTTACCGATAGGAGCAAATAGAGTAAACGTTTGATGTTTGTTATCCCATTTCATTTGAATCGCTGAATAACCTCCTCTCTCATAGGCATAAGTTTCATTATCGTCTTCATAAAATAAAAACTCTGCATCTTTACCTGCATAAACTGATAACATAATTTCAGAGCCATCGTCTTGAGCAACATATTGAACCACTTTATTACGTGGAACAATGGAACCGGCTTTTACAAATATTGGCAGCTTTTCCAAGGGAGCATCATATTTTATTTCTTGTCCTCCCTCGTAGCATCTATTGGAGTGCAAGTCAAACCAATAGGTACCGGAATGTTGTGGTAAGTAAATCAATTCTAATGTATTAACATCCGAAATAGCCCCCTCCCGATTATAATACATTGGTCTGGTTATTGGATGAATCATTAATGCATCCCCAAACATATAACTGCTCCCGTCATCAAACGTTTTCCGGTCGTCAGAAAAATCCACTACTGTACCACGCATCATTGCCGAACCTTTTGACGTAACCTTCCAAGCTTCTGAATATATATATGACAAGAGTGAATAACGAAGATGAATCATCTCAACTTGAATGTCATAAAATAGGCTGCCGGGCTCGCCAAAATGCCAAATCTCACGTGGCACTTCCGTTCCATGAGCCCGGAATATCGGAGAAAGAGCTCCGTACTGAAACCACCTTGTGTATAATTCCAAATAAGCAGAATCTTTAAGCCCCTTTGCATACCCTCCATCGCAAGAAGATATGTTTCTATGGATTTCCGTACTTATCTCTCCGGTTCCTTCACCTGAATTTTCCCTACTTCGCACTCTAAAGCCACCGATATCGGTAGTCCAATAAGGAATGCCGGTCATACAAATATTAAGACCGGCTACAAGTTGCTTTTTTAATACATCCCAAGAAGCATAGATATCTCCCGACCATATAGAAGTGCCAAATCGCTGCTGCCCTGCAAAAGCAGAACGAGTCAAGACAGATGCGCGATTATCACTCTGCTTCCTTAAGTTTTCATACATCATTTTAGTTAATACATACGAATAAGTATTGAGATAACGAGCAGCAGATCCGATAAAAGTCTTACCGGCTTTTTTACTCCACTGAGTCTGCTTTTCAGGATATAGCCCGTCTTTATAAGCCGGTTCTGTCGCATCCAACCACCAAGAATCCACACCTTTGGTATAAAGTCCCTGATACAAATGGTTCCAAAAGATTTTTTGAGCTGTGGGAGCATATATATCCGCTACCTTATAACCTGCCCATGTGGGCACATCATACAGCACATTGGCTGAATCCATCTCTTGATATATTTTCGTGGATTTTCCAAAACCGGGCCAAACAGACAATGTTAACTTAACATGATACTTCTTATGCAAATCTTCAATAACCTTTTGGGGATTAGGATGAGTGACCGAGTTAAAAACCATGCCATTCCACGAATCGAGGTTTTCTCCCCAATATTGCCAGTCTTGAACAATATTGTCTAATGGAATATTTCTCATTCTGTAAGTTCTCACCACATCTTGAAGCTCATCAAATGTCTTGTAGCGTTCCTTTGACATCCAGAATCCAAAAGCCGATTTGGGAAGCATTGGCGAATTCCCTGTCAATTCGCAATATCCCGACATAGCATCCTTCATATCTTTCCCCACTACCAAATAATAATTTACTCCATCTCCTATCTCAGAAGTAAAAGTAGCTCCATCAGGAGTATCTTCAAAGGTGGAGCAAGAATAATTATCCCAAAACAACACATAATTTGAAGTGGATACAATAACCGGATTTGCTATTTCACGATTGGCGTGCACCAACAATTCCTTATGCCCCCTATAATTATAAACTCCATCTTGATACTGCCCCAAACCATAAATAGCTTCATCGGGCTTTAAAATAAAGGTTTGGCTCACAGTATATGCTTTTTCCCCTAAGTCATCGACTTCAGAAAAATGATTACCACCTTCTACGAGAATCGTGTCACTGTTTTGAACATCAGTAAAAAGAACCCTATCCTGCAAAATATCATAGGTTGCTTCTACCTTTGCCGATTTTAAGATAATCTTATTTTGCAATGAACGACATTTTATATCCTGTGCTGCAAAAGCTTTATCATTTACAATAAGAGAAGGCTTCTGTTCTTGTCCTGCAGGATAAGTTCGGACATGTATGATATTATCCTTTAAAAAAGATATCTCAATTTGTTTTTCTTCAAGAGAAATAGTAACCCCATTTTCGTTCTTTTGTACAGAAGAAAGGGAATATTTTTGCCCATAAGAACTGAGTGAAACAATGAAAAACAGAAAAAGTATTATTCTATTCATAATTAATCATAACTGTACAACATAAAAATTTGTTTGAAATGATACTTTCCGGAACAATAATAAGTTTACAAACACCTGTATATCAAACATTCCTCTTATTCCAGTGCTGCAAAAAATCTAATAAAGGAATACCCGATATGTCGACAAAGACAACCATAAAATTTGTATCTTTAATTCGATTCCTGAATACAAAGATAGAGATTTTTTGTTATAGTTACTTTTTTTGTATAAAATAAAAATGAACCACCAATAATTGAACTTGACGATATTTATAATAAAGATGGATTTTTGATTAAAATGTTTGGAACAAAATCTAAATCATGGGAATATGAGAATGAGATAAGGTTAATATATTCAACTTCAAAACGGAAAGGATATAATCCTTTTGCATTAAAATCGATTTATTTTGGTTTAAATATGGATGAAAAGCATCAAATACAAATAATAGAAGGATTAACAAATAGAGATATAAGATTCTATAAAATGTAAAGAAAAGCAGAATCATATAAGCTTATTTCTATATTGATTCATGAAAATAAACGTATCATTAAGAATAAATTGGTACTATCTCAATATGAAATATTAAAAGAAAGCTACAATCATGCCATTGAAAATTTTCATGTATTATATAAAGGTGAAAGTATGAATAAAGAAGCATTGCATAATTTTGTCTTGAAGTTCAGAGAAGAATACACTACAAAAAATACTAATATTTATGTCTATAATAAAAGTGACATAGCTAATTTAATTGATAAATATCCATTAAATGACAAAGAAGCAGAGCTATTGCTGAATCATGGTTCACTAATCCTACAGAAGTCTATGTTAATCTATCTTGAATCAGTGTAAGCATCCGATAAAGTACACATTGTATTTTTCATAAATAGAAAACCCGATATTAACTTTTGATTAAAATTGATATCGAGTCTTTTATTCTTCACCATAAATATTTAGGGATATTCCTAAAATAACGTGAATTCGATATGAGTGATACTGAGATTATGGTTATTCGGTGGTTTCCGCTGTTTCAAGCATTACTACAAAGAATATGCCTGTAAACATCTGAAACACCTTTTTCCGCGTCAGGTTTCTTATAACCGTATTCATTAAAAAAGTACTGCCGGGAACCTGTACCGGCATCTGTTTTGTCGACTCTACTCCTTCACGTGTTTGTCGTAACCAAAAAATCCTTATTCATAAAACATTTGAGGAACTTACCGAGCGTGGAAAATATTCAATGGGATGGTTCTTCGGATTCAAGTTGCATCTGATAATCAATGACAAGGGTGAGATTCTCAATTTTATGTTCACACCTGAAAACGTGGATGACCGGGAACCATTGAAGCAAGGTAAGTTTCTGGAGAACAGCAAAGGAAAACCATGTGCAGACAAAGGATATACTAGTCAGACTCTGTTTGAGAACCTTTTCCTTAATGGTATACAGCTTGTCACTAAAGTTGAAAACAATATGAAGAATTCACTGATGAGTATTGCCGACAAAATTTTGCTCAAAAAAAGAGCCTTGATCGAAACGGTCAATGACGGACAACTTGCTATTTTTTAATTTTATATCGAATTCACGTTAAATAATGTTCTATGAAAAAGGTAGAAGATTGGGAGAGTTGAACGAAAAAAATCAAGAGAAAAGTCCACGTAAAGTAAAACTTTTTTCTTAATTTAGAAGAAAGAGGGACATTCACTGAATATCACAAATTATGAACTAGGGACTTCAAGGAAAGAAACTTCTAATCATTCAATCAGATTTTATAAGTCCTTTCCTATGCTAGAAACAATTGGAAGAATATCGTTATGGTAACGGAGTATGGAAGAAATTTAACCTAATCTTACCTAATGGATTTAAGTTATAAAAATGAATAAAACCAGAGAAGAAAATCATAATTCCTCTCCAACTGTTTTTGTTAACTGATACAAAAACATCAAGTACACACATCACAACTCCAGCCCAACAACAGATATCCATTTTCCTATTTTTAAATTCTCAGACACTGCCAAATCAATAGCCGCCTCATTATTTTTCGTCTTGTCAGTCAAACCAACACATAAAGTATACTTTCCTTGTAATTTTGCCGGAATATCAAACTGACTCAGATAATTGTATGACATCCCCTTCAGCCATTCGGAAGGTTCTGCTTCCGGTTCTGTATGCAAGAATACAATCTCCTGTCTTTCATTCATCAAAACAAAGCTAACCTGATACTTATAATTCCAATTAGGATGATTATTAGGCAATACACCCACACCATAGTTTTTCCATGAATGAAACAAAGTCAATGTTCTGTTATTCTGTTCTACTTTGATATAATCCGGATAGAGACGATAACCACCCAAAGTTATAAAACGCTGAACTTGATCCGGTAATTCTTCTATCCAAAACTTACACTGTAAAGGCACACGCAAATCCAACGTGTTGCAATGATTGTCTAAAGCATCAGTCACAGAAACAATAAAAGCCTCTTTGAAATCGTTCATGGCAAAACGTTTGTCTCCTTGGAAATGCTTGTACTTTGAATTGTCACCATTTTGTGCGTTAAACCACCAGCATCCCTCACCAATAAGAGCTCTTTTCGGGAAAAGCTCGTCATGCACCATCGCACGTTCTTCATTAGAAAACCAAAAACTGCCTATACCATCCCTACGGGGAAGAAACCCCAACTTATCATATACAAGCGGCTTGGAGAATCTATAGTCACTCTGCGAAAGATTCATCACTGTAAGCACTTTTTTAAAATGCCTTGCATACGATCCGGTTACCTGTCGGATGACAGTTTCCAAATTCTCCTTCTTTTCGAGTGCTAAACCATGTCCTTCTCCCCATCTTCCCAATCCATACGCATCAATATAATCCACCTCATCCGGATTGTCATATTCTTTTGCGAAAGCTTCTACAAACTTATCTAGCTTTTCAAGAAATACCGGATTGTCATAATAAGGCTGAGTTTTGCCTTCATCATCTATTGGGCTTTCTGTAGCTCCGGCTTCGTATACATAGGATGGTACCCCATCTACGCCATGAAAAAACACCCTAAATGCCAGTTTAAGTCCTTTGTCTTTAGCTTTTTGTATATACCATTTATACTGTTCATTATAAATCCATGCATATTTACCTTCTTCAGGTTCCAGATCTTTCCATAGCATTCTGATATATAATATATTGGCATAATCAGCAGCCTTGCATTCTTCCATCTGCTCCCAAAAAACTTCGGGGGTATAGATGTTGCTTTTATTATGGCGTGTTCCCTGAAAAGACCAACCTTCTTCGTACATCATCCATCCCATGGCAGGATTTTTTAGTACAGTGGTCAAATTCGGGGTATAATTTACCCATTTGTTTACTTGGGCTTGAAGTGAAGCAAATCCCAATAAGTACATACAGCACAAGAGAATTGCAGCCAAGCGTAAAACAGAAATGCTTTTCATATGATCAATAATTATCCAATTTACCAAAAAATATATATCCTTATAGGAAAATCATTACCGGAGATTTCCCCATAAAGAAGATTAGTGTAAAGATAAGTTCTAATTTCTCTTTTCTTTAAGAAGTCAGGTAAAAGAACTTAGCTTCCGTATCTTATTAAAGATAATTTTAAGTTTTCGGTGCAAATATACAATTATTATCATAAAGCAGATATGTTTGATAAACTTTTTATAAAAGGCTTCACCATTTACGTAAATAATAAGAATCGGATATAGCCAACAAATTAAATGAAGCATCCATCTGACATTAATGTACACCGTCCAGATCAAGCATATCTAATCTGGAAAACAAATGGTAATATGCTATTGCTGATCTTTTATTTATAGTAAAAACAGACAGCAGAATACCCGGATTATTCCGTTTTTTTGTCCTTCATACAGTGCCAATGAAGAAGTCTGCGTTTTTCCCCATATGGAAATACCTGAAGTATGTTCAAATGGAGCACCCCCACAATAGCAAGCAAATTTCCTCGGGTTGTCAAACCTTTGAAAATTGTCAGTAGCATACAGTAATACAATGGCATTGATTATTCCTATCCCTTTTATATTTCTCAATAGCAAGTAGTTTGTGTAAAGAGAACTACTGGCGGCTATCAATTACTCCATAGCCTCTTCCACCTCCAGAACCTTTTCTTTGATTGAATTGAGCTACTCTTCCAAAAAAGAAATAGATTCTGTCACATCAGCTAACTTTGCCATCTGGGAGAATGTTTCCAATAACTTTATGCTTGATACTTTTGCTTGACCAAATTCTCACGCATAATAATCCATCTTCTCAATCTCACCAAGTCTTTGTCCGGCAATTTGTATAGTTCCAATTTTCGGCACAGAACAAGACTTCGGATAAAGAGAGCTGATAATCTGCTATCCAAGCTAACAAGGATTGAATTCCTCCCGGAGTGTTATCAAAAGACTTGTTTCACAAGTCTTTTTCGTCCGCAGACATTAATGATGCATCGAAAGTTTTTTTTCCATACATCAAGACTAACAAAATGAGAATAATTCATAACTTTGCATTTACAGTATTAAACATGAAAGAGAAACAACTAATACATTTATTAGATCGTGAGCCTACAGTTCTAACCGGATAGGTTCTCCGATTAAGAGAGTTACAGTCTGATTCAACCTATACTAGTGTCAAAGTTAGTTCACTGCAACTCTTCCTTTCAAATATACACTTATATTTTTATTGGGATATTTAATACTGCAAATGTAAATGTGTCAAAACTAAAATGACCTATCCAATTGTCAGCTGTAGGGCAGGATTTACCTGCCCGAAGACACAAAGCAAGCTGTTTTCGGGCGAACGAACTTCGCCCCTACGAACTAAACAACAGCATTATCCACGTTTTGACACACCCCAACCAAACGCAAGCAAGCTATTCTTAATAAATATTTGAAATAAGTTATGTGATAAGAGTGCAGTCTATTTATGGCACACCGCTAAAAAGAGAAATGAAAAAGTATGCAAACAGAACAACAGATAATTCGTATCAAACATTTACTAAACAACAAGAGCCTGTCTTTTATTATTGGGGCAGGATTCAGTAAAAACATGTCTAATAAATTTTTCGATTGGGGTGATCTTCTTAAGCCGATCATCACAGAAATGTATCATATAGACGATGAAAAAGAAATTGAGCATAAAATTGAAGAAATCGGGTATCTTGGAATAGCTCAAGAATATGTACGAAGGAAGGGATTTCATGAGGCTATTGATGTCTATATAGAGCAACATACCCCTACCATTTCAATTAAAGAAAATTCGGATGAACCAGAGTATATCGTAACTCTTAATAATGAATTTATAGAAAGTGCGGATGTCACTTGCCATAGGCTATTGTTCAATCTTGATGTAAAGCATATTTATACATTTAATTATGATAACTGTCTTGATATTATTGGCAATACCGGAAAAGCTCAAAAGCTCTTATCTGAAATAAGAAACCTCCAAAACAAATTAGAGTTTCTTGAACTCAATGAAGAAAAATTAAGTGGATATTTATATATTTCAATAGAAGACAATATGAAGGCAGTAAAGGTAAATTTACCAACTGCAATTCAGAACGACAACGGGGATTACAATCATTTTATTAAGACGCTTAATTGTAATTATCCCGAACTCAACTTGTTTACAGATAATATCTCACACATAAAGGATAACTGCCACATTGTTCAAAATGAAATAGCTCGCATTAAAGCACAGATATTATTGCTACAGAAACATCGTGAATCTGTTTATCAACTTATCTCATCATCTGAGATGTTATCTCTTACGGATGGGAAAAGAAGCATATTTAAACTGCATGGTTCTATTAGATTAGATAAAAGTGCCCCATATGGTTTTGATGGAGACCGCCATTGTAATTACATTATTACATCAGAGGATTATAAAGAGTATCCCATAAAACATGAACCGTTTGTTAATTACATGAAAATATCACTATTAAAAGGAGCTTTTTGTATTATTGGTTTTTCATGTGATGACCCAAATTTCCTATCATGGATGTCTTGGGTAAAAGAAGTTGTAGATAAGAATATAGAAATCAGGAAAGAGTTATCTCAAAAGAACTCAGCAAGATTTTTCTACATACATTCCGCTGATAAACCTCTATCTGAAGAAAAGAGATTATTATTAAAAAATCATTATATTGAATGTGTCGAGCTATTCAATCTATTTAAAGGTGATTGTCACAAAGTAAGAATTATACAGTTTCTAAAACAACTTTTGCCGACATCTTTATATTATCCTAAAATTAAGAAAACATGGCATAGCATAAATAAATATATAAGTGATATTCAATACTCCAAAAAAGATTGGAATATCACCAAAATAAGTGAGGATATTAAATTCATTTATTGTTCTGCAAATGTAAACAGAATTCCGTTGCAATCCAATTCGGATTATCACAACAGGAACCATATTTTGCAGAGGTTGCAGAGTCGATTCCGAAGGAAATGGAATGCAGCGTCTGAACTTGAATTAATGTTAGCTTTCTCAGCCCTCAGAGAAGAACTTTTATTACCTTGTCATTATTTTGACGATGAGATATATAATCAGCTGATAGGAACTTGCAAAAATTCACTACAGTCAGATTTAAAATGTTTGTTACATAAGGAACAAGCTCTAACAAATCAAAAGTTTTCAGATACGAATGACCATATAAGTCCATTTATTCAGATTTGGAAATACTTATATAATTTTGATTTCAAAAGTGCAAAATATCTTGTCGATTCATGGAAACCCTTAAAGGATAATCCGATTGATGAAGTGAGAAAACAGATGTTCAAAGCCCTTTTCTCTGAAGATGTATTTGAGGATATTCGTCCATTGACTAATCAAGATTTATATTATTCTATTCAAGATTATCTCAATGCACTAGAATTATTACCTCTAATTAGCCGAAATTATACCTTCGGACAGGATGGCAGCATGAATAATGCAATAGACTTCTCTGATGAGGTTAGTCAAATACAAACAGATTGCCCATATATAAAAAATGCAGACTATATTTTAAATAGATTAATAGAATCCATTAAAGAAAACAATAAAGCAATTCCATTTGGCAATAAATCACGGTCTTTCGATTTTGACAGTGACAATTCAAAGTTTATCAATTCATTTAAAGTATTAAGTATTCTTTTTGAATTGTGCCGACCTTTGCATATCAGTAATATAATATTATTCTCTATAGAAAAATGGAACATTGTTTGTGATAATCTCTATCAGGACTATCCCTATCCATGTCTATTTTATAGTCTTCAGTACAATGATGAGAAACTCACTAAGTCTGTTAGTCAAAAGATATTATATTGTGACCGTTTGACTCCCTATCTTCCTAATATTGTAAAATCATTATTTGCATCGTTAGGACAATCTGAATGCCCTAATTTCTATCGGACTCCTATAATGAAATCTCTTTCAATACTATTAATCGGTTTGGATGCCAAATTTTGGAATAGTGATTTCACGAAGTTCTTTGATAAACTACAACCTTATGCAGAAAATGGGACAAGGAAGTATGATGATTTAAATTATTCACATGAGAATTTTTATGAATTAGTGACATTCGGATTGACCTGGACATCTGACAAAGATTTTAAACTTAGAGTTATTTCCGAAATCCTTCATACTCATGAAAGTATTGATAATTGGAAAAATCTACTAATAACAAAAGCCTTAAAATCTCTTACTAACGAAGACTTTGTGGCTTCAAAATATTATCAAGACATTTATCAGGATTTGCTTTGGTTATGTCAAAACGGGAATATCCCTGCACATATCTATGTAATATTAAACCTTATAACTTTACTTGATACTCAGACTGTGCAACAATGCTTGGAAAGGCTTCCAGAATCCTTGATAAAATCCGACTGTACTTTAATACAAGCTATACCTCATTATATCAAACAAGATTCGAATTTAGTATCAGTGATTAAACGAATAGTTTTGAAATCACCATTTTTGTGGCGTAATGGTATTGAGAAGAAGGGGATGACTATAGGATATTCATTTATTGATATTACAGGTATTTCAAACCAAATAGATTTTACTGCAACCGAAATGGAGGTACTTTGGGAAAAAATGAAAGTATCACTATATCAAATAAAAGAGGTATGTAATAATCAGAGAGAGGAGGAATCCACCTTCTTCATAAATCATTTTGCTACATTATTAGATGAAATGAAATCATTTATTGAAAGCAATACTTTTAAAGCAATCTCTCCCAAAGAATATGATGAAATCTATAACGAAATAATTTCATTAAGAGTATCCGTTGCGTCAAATGTATGTCACAGCATATATGATTTACTTATAAGAGATGAGACAAGTGATGCTATATCAATGCTTGTTGATATAAAACCGGAAATTCGTTTTCCTAAATACCAGGGAGAATATATATTATTGGCAAACAAACTTGTTTTAATGAAATCTCAACATCTCAACAGTTGTATGAATCATTTCTCTTGGATAGTTGATTCATATTCCGAATATATTCCACAAGATATATTCAAGTCTTTACTTGAGTTTATCCTAATTGCTTATGAACCATATTTTAATGGTAAACAAAACTGGAATTTACCCTTTGCTAAAAAGGAGGATTTTGAAAGTGGACTAATTAAGATTTATAGTGTGTTCAAAAAATGGGGTGGCATTAATGTCTTTTGGCAATCATATAAACCTAGATTTATAAATCATTAATAATCATCCTTATTATAATAAAAAGATTTTATCAATGACAATTGACGATATAAAGAAACTGATAGCCTCTGACGAATCACAGACTTTGGAGCTGAAGAAAACTACTGGCGAGTTAAAAAAGGAAATCACTCGAAGTGTCCATTCCTTAATACAGAAAGAAGTTGGTTAATTTTCGGTGTAGCACCGAAGTCGCTAAAGATAATCGGACAAGAAGTGACAGCACGCATTTTATAAAGTACACATTGTAAAGCCATCTACTCTTCCGTTACTTCGCCAACAAAAAGACCATGAAACGAATAATGAGTAAAGAAGAGTTCCTGTCAGTTTATGAAAGGCAACAAGCCAGTGGTTTGACCATAAAAGATTTCTGTGAGAATGAGACCTATTCATCATCCTGCTTCCATTATTGGAAGAAGAAATTCGGCCTGAGCCGTTCTTACACCAGCCATCCGGATAGAGTTCCCAATGATACATTCATTCCATTGGGCCTGCATCGCAGGGGAAATCTCCCGTCCGGCACAGCATCTTCCAAGCAATAAGAAACCGAAAGTCTTGGTTCGGCACCTAATATTCTGTTGATAAAATCTGTAAACATAAAAATATGTTTGGTTTTAATTCAGATATTAGAATTTGAACCGGCAGGAATAGTGTTTTAACGATTTGGAGAATGATTTCATTTCGTTCAAAACTATTCCGTGTCTAAGAGGTTACAATAAAAAAGGTTACTCATTCAGCATCGGTTTATCGGTCATAACTTCACAGCCATAATCCGATAAACTGCATCAAACATTGCTCATTCAAATAATAAGTTTGTATTTTTGGATGAAATATCGGAAGGTTATGGATAAAAGAATGGTTTTGGATAGTATCATGGGGCTCTGCCTGAAGGAGAATGACAGGAGTATAGATATGTATAAAGGCAATACATATCCGATAACCCATGTATTTCTTGGCGGAAGCGGAGTTTTATATGCAACAAACGGTACTGCTTTGGTTGCCCTGGAAGAGCTGGACGATAATACCCTGAATGATATACTGTGTTTTCTGGGATAATAAAAAAACATGCTGGAAAAATTAAAAGAATCCGACCGGTCTTGAAACTATATTTATCACAAATCGAGAAGATAAGTCATAAACCAAACAATCCGAGCCAACCTTTTAGGGTGAATTACCAGCAAAGATAAAGGTTAAACTGTACATAGCCAATAAATATCAGTAAAACACACTCACAAAATATTTCCTTAACCATAATAATACCATACCCATGCTGTTTTATGTTCCATGGCAAATAGGAATGAAACTTATAAACAGCATTCATTAGCTTCATATAATTAATGTATATTCCCCCCATCCATACTTTATATAATTGCCTGAAAAATACTGAAAAAGCCACTTTTTTACGAGAAACTAAATTTTTTTATGAGAAAAATAGATGAGTTTTCAATAAAGTATGTATATTTGCAGCAAAATTAAGAGTTTAACCGTACTTGAATAAAGTTGGAACAGGGGAAATATTATGGAATATCTATTTCTGAAACGTAAAAAAGCCTCTTTTGTTTCTCAAAGGCAGAAGGACTTGCTTTTTGATGCTGCTGAAAAACAGTGGCGGAAAGAGTTTGTTGCAGGCGGAATTGAGACAAGAAAGGTGGATTTGGATATTTACAAGTCCCTTCTTTACTTCTTGGAGATAAAACAGGTTTTTCTTGACCCGAAACTGTCCCTGAAGAAATTGAGTATGATGATTGAGACAAACCAGACCTATCTGTCGAATGTGATAAACAGATATTTCGGATGCTGTCTGAAGAAATTAGTGAACAGCTACAGGATAGAATATGCCAAAGAACTCTTACGTGCAGGAAACTGTCCGTTGAAGGAACTTCCCCAACGAAGCAGCTTTACATCCAAAAGTGCTTTCTACGCCGCTTTTGGCAGACAGTCGGGATATACGCCGAAACGTTATATGACATACAAATGGAAAAATGAAATGCAAGATAATTAAGTCCTTTAAAACCAAATATGAACAACCAATTTTTATTTTTTTAAATTTATAAATTTAAATTCATTATGAACAAAAAATTTTTAAGTGCAATCCTGTTCGGAGCTTTGATGGTTTCGTCAACAGGGACATTTGTATCTTGTAAGGACTACGATGACGACATCGATGAACTTTGGGGTGCTGTGAACGGTGGAAAGGAAGAACTTTCCAAGAAGGTATCAGCTCTTGAAACTTCAGTGTCTGACTTACAAGGTGCACAAACAAAATTAGAAGCAGAAATTGCTGCTGTCAAGAAAGAGGCTGCTGATGCCAAAGCTGCTGCTGATCAGGCTGCTGCCGATGCCGCTGATGCTAAAGCTGCTGCTTTACAGGCTGAAAAGAATGCTATTGAAGCTGCCAAAGCTGAAATCGCCAAAGTGAAGGAAGAACTGGTTAAGATGATTCAAGACAATCAAGGAGCATCTGAAGAAGACATCAAGGCCATCGAATCTGAAATCGCCACTATCAAGGGTGATATCGCAGCTCTTACCGCTGCCTATAAAGGTGCAGACGCAGAAATTTTGGACAAATTATCTAAGGTAGAAAGTACTTTGGGTGAAAGAATTAGCAACCTGGAAGCCGATGTTAAGACCAACAAAGAAGAAATCGGGAAATTGCAGGGCGCGTTGAAATTGCAACAGGATGCATTGGATGCATACAAAGAAGCTACAGGCAAGGAACTTGGTGATATCAATACCAGACTGGCAGCATGTGAAGAAGCTGTAAAAGCCCTTCAGGGATTTGATGTTGCAGAAACAAAAGCAGCAATCGAACAGCTGAAAAATGACTATAAAAAAATTGCTGAAGAAATAACCAAGATAAACACTAACTTGGATGTATTATCTTCTGCCATTTATACGGGTGTTACTCATGTTTCATTGGTAAACAGCGAGAGCAATAATCAAGGAGAAGATAAATGGAATCTTGATTTTGAAAGTGTCTTAATTCAGAAGAACATCTTCGGTGACGAATGGACTTTGGACAAAACCATTGCAAACAAACTTGAGTTCAAAGGTGGAGCACAAGAACAGAAGAGTGCAAAATTCTTGATTCGTGTATCTCCTACCAATGCTAATCTGGACGCAAACATGATCAGCTTGCAGAACAGCAAAGGTGAAAAACTGGATATTGTTGAAGTGAAGGCCATCACTCCGTACGATGAATTGCTGACAGGTGAAAGAGGTATTTCTAAAGGCGGTTTGTGGGTGGTTGAAGTCGCTTTGAAAAACTATGATGTAGACTCTTTCAATGCAGCCGCTTATAAAGATGGAAAGAAACTTGACGAAGAACAGAAGGACGATCAAGAATATAACCTGTATGCTGTAGCAGTAGACAATACGAAAGAGGATGAAACTGCCATGGGTAAGAGAAATATCATTTCTACTTACGATTTGACTTTGGAACACGGTAATTTTAAACCTTCAAACGAATTAGATTTCTTTGTTGATGACACTAATGTTAATAACATCAACAACCGTTATACTTTTGAAAGCAGGTCTATCACAGGTGAAGTTGAGAGTGGGTCTACACCGGCTAAAGAATATAAGTGGACTGGTAATGCTTTGACTGAAGCTTTTGATAAAAATGGAAATGTATTGAAAGATAAGGCCGGAAACTTCGTTGCTACTAAAGAAGCAGATGGAGTTCCGGAAACAGGGGATAACCGTTCAAATATGCAGGCTTATCCGGCTGTTCAAAATAAGGCTATCACCATATCTTTGAAAGAAAAAAATGAAGAAGGTAAGTGGGTAGCAGCAGAAAAAGTTAAGGCTATGTATGTAACTTTCGATAAGAAAGCTAACGCCGTTGAGTCTGCACCTTCAGAATGGAATGCTTGGAATTCATATAAATATGAAGGCCTGAACACAGTTGTTGAAGGTACAACCGCAACAATTAAAATTTCTCCTAACGAAGATCAGGAAATCATCAATGACTTCATTGGTTTCCGTGTATATGCTGTTAACTTGGACGGAACCTTGGTTGATCCGGACGGTCGTGCGTTCTATGTGAAATTAGGTGAGGCCGGTGTTGAAATTCCTTCTATCGAAACAAAAGTTATCGCAACTACAGTTGATGCAAAATCCGGTGCTGTAGAATTGAGCAAAGAAGATGTAGCTAAACTGAAAGGTCTGAAGATTGCTTCATACGAATGGGCTGCTGATGGTTTGGGAGACAAAGTTGAGGGGGTAACTCATACAAAAGCTAATGGTTTCCAAGTAACATTGACTGCTGGTACAGCTGTAATTGCTACAGATAGCAAAGTAGTAGATGGTATTTTAGAAGGAAAGCAGGACGTAACAATTCCTACTGATATCAACAAGGCTACAATTGCAACCAAGTTCAATGAAAAATTAGGTATGGTATTGGATGATACTAAATTGAACGGTACATTGACTTTGAAGAATACTGATGGATTTGTATTGGCTACAATAAAAGTTTCCGCAGAAAAAGTATTGCCTACAGCAGAACCTGCCGAACATAAATTCACAGCTAAGGACAACCAGATTGTAAACGGTGTTTATAACTGTTTCTTGATACCAAGTCAGTATAAAATGGATGGTACTATTACTTGGGATGCTCAGAAAGGATGGGGTGTAGAAGGTACAGCTTCTGAAGGTACAATGAATATGGAAAATGTATTCAACGGATGGAAAAATGACTTCAAGAATACTACATCTGGATACCGTATTGTTCTTGCTAATACTAAGTATAATAATGGTACTAAAGATTATACAGATGAGGCAGAATTCGGTGAGAATGTTACTATTCCTAATGTATTAATCAACAGTACAACCAAACATGCTACTGATATAGAATACGTTTATGCAGGTGTAAGTGCTTATGTAGACAATAACAAAGTATTGACAAATCAAAATCATGCAGTTAAAGCATACGATTCATTCAATACTGTATACAACTGCTATATGCACAAACCGGTTCATACTTGGAGATGGATTGAAGCTAAAGACGGTAATTATACACTGATTGATGGTGAATGGGTTATTGATACTAATAAGAATGGTAAGAAAGACGCAAACGAAGTTTCTAGAACCTTGCCTAAGACCAGTGCGGTTTATGCAGAAGAAAACTTTGAAGTAAATTGTGCCGATATCTTTGGTGTAAATACTTACAACAGTACTAAGTACGGTGTTGACATGACTAAACTGAATTTGAAAGAAATTCGTGTAGTTGACGCCAAGATTACAAGCAACGGTTCTAAGGATGAAGATTACTTTGTTCGTGATCATAGTCAAAATAGCCAAGATTGGGGTAATCAGACTATCAAGTTCCATAAGAACTCTGCTTCTACCAATCCGACAGCTGATGTGGCTTCTACATTGACAGTAGTTTATGTAGACATGTACGGTCACGTTCAGACAGCTGAAGTTGGATTCACTGTTAGGAAACAGTAATCATTAATCAAGAATAAGTCGTTTCTCTGGTGAGAGAAATACTTAGATATAATAAAAACTTTAAATTTATAAATGATAATCCCTGGCTTGTGAAAGTCGGGGATTATTTATTTTACTCATTGGCATCACTATCATATATATTAAGGTGTACGTTACCCAATCCGAGCCCGAAGAAAAATCGGGGCTCAGTAGAAATTTAGTGGGGATACGCATATAGCTTAGCAATGCGGAATAGAAAGAACTTCTTATC
>OGUK01000346.1_pt1 | contig 41745 bp, 25 predicted proteins | sample 1553151 | NCBI WGS metagenome assembly OGUK01 (sample SAMEA2580208, study PRJEB22360) | human gut metagenome | biome: human gut; feature: human-associated habitat; material: faeces | place: Denmark | collected 2008/2010
CCGGAGGGCTTTTACGCTGTAGGGGTTGATGCCACCGCTGAGCAGGAACGGGGTATTTCCTTTATAAGAAGCAAGCACCGACCAGTCGAACTGCTTACCGGAACCACCGTAACTGTTACATTTGGTATCGAACAGGAAATAATCGGCACGTCCTTCATATTCAGTCGTGGAAGCCAGGTCGTCAGCCGAAGCAATAGGGAATGCTTTGATAATGGCATAGCCTCGCTTTTGCAGTGCGTAACAAATATCCGGCGATTCGTTACCATGCAGCTGTAAATAGTCGAGCCGATACAGTCGAGCTATCTCTATCATCTGTTCGGTCGTGGCATTGACGAAGACACCGACTTTTTTGAATTGACAATTGAGAATTGACAATTGAGAATTATTAAGAGGGGAGCTCTTTCTTTCATTTTCAATTTTCAATTTTCCATTGTCAACTGAGCGAGCAGAGCGAGCGTAAAAGATAAAACCCATCCAGTCGATCCCTGTAGCAGCCACCTGTCGGATATTTTCCGGATCCCGCATTCCGCATACCTTGATCAGCATGGCAAACCTCCTATGAAAGCAGAGAGAGTATCACCCGGCTGCCCCGTTTTCATAAATGTTTCACCGATCAGGAAGCCCCGGAAACCGGCTTCACGCAATTGAGAGACAGTCTCTGTCGATGAGATTCCGCTTTCTGATACCAGGAGAGGAGCAAGGTCTTTTTCTTTGACTATCTCCTGCATCTTCTCTGCCAGCCGGAAGGAATTGGCTACGTCGGTGTGGAAGGTCCCGAGGTTGCGGTTGTTCACGCCCAGCATGTCGATATGCGGATTCAGGTATTCCAGCTCAGCTTCGCTATGGATTTCCAGCAAAGTTTCCAATTGCAGGGTGTGCGCCAGTTCTGCCAGTTCCAGGCATTGGTCCGGTGTGAGGCAGGCGGCAATCAGCAGGACGGCATCGGCTCCCATGACACGAGCCTGGTAAAGCTGATATTCGTCGATGATGAAATCTTTCCGCAGCAGTGGGATGTCGACCAGTTTGCGTGCCAGACACAGGTCACCCAGTGAACCGCCGAAGAACTGCGAATCGGTGAGGATGGAACAGGCAGATGCACCGGCTTCTTTATAAGCGGGGACTATCTCTGCAATGGCGGCATCGGGATGTAACCAACCCTTTGAAGGGCTCTTGCGCTTGAATTCGGAGATGATACCGGATGAGGAAGCAGCCAGCGATGCACGCATCGAATAGGTGGTGCGTTCCAAACGTTCGCCACCCAAAGCCAATAAGGTCTGAAGGCGCACTGCCTGCTTTTGGCGGTCCACTTCAATGCGTTTGTTGGCGATGATGTCTTGCAATATATCTTTCATAGTTAATTGTTTAATGAAATGAATTTCTTTAATGTCTCTAACGCCTTACCGCTTTCCAAAGATTCACGAGCTTCAGCGATACAGGTTTCTATCTTCTTTTCCGGGCAGATTACCTGGATGGCAAAAGCGGAATTGGCAATCACGCAATTCTTTTGTGCCGGAGTAGCCGTGTTGTGCATCACACTGTCGAAAATACGGGCTGCGTCTTCTACGGTCTGCCCTCCGTCGAGGTCTGCTTCCGTGCAACGGGGGAAACCCAGCATCTCCGGTGTGTAGAGCTTTTCTTTCTCCGGCATAGCCACCTTAAACTCTGTCGTCAGCGATATTTCATCGAATCCGTCCAGGCTGTGAACGACGGCAAAACGTGTTCCGCTTTCCTGATACGTGTAGCTGTACAGACGGAGTAACGGCAGGTTATATACGCCTAATAGCTGGTAGGCAGGCATCACCGGATTGACCAGCGGGCCGAGCATATTGAAAAAGCTGCGTACTCCCAGGCTTTTACGTACCGGAGCTACTGCCTTCAATGCCGGGTTGAACAACGGAGCATGCAGATAAGCGATATGGCAGGTATCCATGCTCCGGCGTAGTTGGTCGATATCGTTGGTGAACTTCACGCCGTGCTGTTCCATCACGTTACTCGCTCCGCTGACGGAGGTTGCCCCGTAGTTACCATGTTTTACCACATTGTAACCCGCCCCGGCAACGACAAAGCAGGAGGCCGTACTTATATTGAACGTGTTTTTACCGTCGCCGCCTGTCCCTACAATATCGATCGACTTGTAATCCGACAGATCGACCGGAACCCGCATTTCGAGCAGTGCTTCGCGGAATCCGCTCAATTCCTCTACGGCGATGTTACGCATCAGATAGACGGTGATCAGGCTGGCAATCTGTGAATCGTTATATTGTCCGACCGCCATATTTTGAAGTATCTGCCGTGCTTCATCCCGTCCCAGATACTGATGTTCGAATAATCTGTATAATATATCTTTCATGACTCTTTTTCTTTTATAAATTCTCTCTACATGCTGTTATTTGTTTCACCCTAATGAAACAACTGTTTCTACGTAATGAAACAAGTGTTTCACTATGGAGAAACAGTTTGTTTCGTATGGTGGAAATAGGTGAAACACTTTACTTGCTGATTCCATTACCGCATGTTTAACCAATTTTCTATGATAGCCTTCCCTTTCGGGGTCAGTACGGATTCCGGGTGGAACTGGATACCTCTTACATCATAGGTGCGGTGACGTAAAGCCATGATCTGTTTCTCTTCCATATCTTCGGCAGTTATTTCCAGGCAATCAGGGAAGTTCTCGCGTGATACGACCCATGAATGATAACGTCCGGCACGGAATCCGGGTTCCAGTCCCGTAAACAACGGTTCTTTAGCTGTTACTTTTATATCGGAACAAACACCGTGATGTACGTCCTTCAGATTGATCAGGGTTGCTCCGAATGCTTCGCCGATGGCCTGTTCACCCAGGCAAACGCCCAGGATACTTTTGGTCGGGGCATATCTGCGGATCAGAGGAAGCAGGATACCTGCCTCTTCGGGAATGCCGGGACCGGGTGAAAGGAGTATCTTGTCGAAACGGTCTACTTCTTCCAGTGATATTTTATCATTGCGGTGTACTTCAACATCTGCACCAAGTTCCTTCAGTATGTGTAATAAATTGTAGGTGAAGGAATCGTAATTATCGAATAATAATATCTTGCTCATAATGTTTGTTGGTTAGGGCGGTTCGCGAACCGCCCGTACGGGGGATTCTAATTTTTAATTCTCAATTCTTCAGTTTTTCTGCCAGGTCGATTGCTTTCTTCAAAGCGCCCAGCTTGTTGTTTACTTCCTGTAGTTCCCGCTCGTCGTTGCTCTTGGCAACGATGCCGGCACCTGCCTGGTAATATAATACATTGCCGCGGCTGACGAATGTACGGATGGTGATTGCCTGGTTGAGGTCACCGTTCAGGCCGATAAATCCGATGCAACCGCCGTAGGCTCCGCGGTTATGTTTCTCGATGTCCGTAATCAGTTGCATGGCACGCACTTTCGGGGCACCGCTGAGGGTTCCTGCCGGGAAGGTGTCGATATACGTTTTCACCGGATTGCTATCGTTGTTTATTTCACCGCTGACACGGGAAACCAAATGGATCACATGGCTGTAGTATTGCACTTCTTTATAGAAATCGACTTGTACGTTGTGGGCATTCCGGCTCAGGTCGTTACGTGCAAGGTCTACCAGCATCACATGTTCGGCATTCTCTTTCGGGTCTGCCAGCAAGGCTTCGGTACGCTGTTTGTCGAGGGCTACATTTCCGGTACGGAAAGCGGTTCCGGCGATCGGGTCGATGCTGGCATGGCCGTCCGTCACTTTGCAATGTGTCTCGGGAGAAGAACCAAAGATTCGGAAACCGCCGAAGTCGAAATAAAACAGGTAAGGTGAAGGATTGATACTCCGCAATGCACGGTAGACTTTGAAGTCATCCCCTTTGAACGGTTGTTCGAAGCGACGGCTAAGTACGATTTGGAAGACATCGCCACGCAGGCAGTGTTTGATTCCTTCGCGGACCGATGCTCTGTATTCTTCATCGGTGATGGGAGAAGTCTCCGGTCCGGAAGTCTGGAAGTTATAGGAAGCATAGTTGCGGTTTTCGATCAGTGCTTCTATTTCCTGCAGGTTACTCTGTTCGTTTTCCTGCAGCAGCTCGACCAGGGTCAGTTCATTTTTGAAATGATTGAATACAAGGATATACCTATATAATATGTATAGCATGTCGGGTGCGTCGTTCTCTTCGTGATGAGCTTCCATCACCGGGATATTCTCGAAGTAACGGACTGCGTCGAATGCCGTGTAACCGAATAATCCGCAGACATTTTTGTCTGCTCCTTCAATACTGTAGCGGCTGAGGAAAGCATTCATTGCATCTGCCACATTGTAATTTTCGGTAAGAGGGGTAACCTCCCGGATTCCGTCGGGGAAAGCCGCTGTACTCTCACCGTTGTTGATGCCGATACTGGCCAACGGACAGAGAGCAATGAAAGAAAGGCTGTTCTCATTTCCGTGGAAGTCGGAACTTTCCAGTAACGCCGATTCCGGGTAGATATCCCGTACTTTTAAGTAAATGCTTACGGGAGTATGCAGGTCGCCTAAGACCTGTTTGCTTATCGCTTTGAAATGATAGTGCATAATAATTGAAAATTAAAGATTGAAAATTGAAAATTGAAAATTAAAGATTGAATCGTGTAGCCAATTTTCAATTTTCAATTTTCAATTTATAATTAATAAAAGTGTCCATATCTTTATCCCCACGTCCGGAAACAGTCAGTACCACCACATCTTCCGGTTTGAAATTCACTTTACTGAGTGCCCCCAGTGCATGTGCACTTTCCAAAGCGGGAATGATCCCTTCCAGTCGTGTCAGTTCGAAGGCCGCTTCCAGCGCTTCATCGTCGTCGACAGCCAGGATGGAAGCCCGGTGAGTAACGGAGAGATTCGCATGGATCGGACCGATACCCGGATAATCCAGTCCGGCGGAAATCGAGTAAGGTTCTTCTATCTGCCCGTCTTCGTTCTGCATCACCAGTGTCCGTGCTCCGTGGATAATGCCTTTCTTTCCCAATTGGATAGTAGCGGCGCTCTGACCGGAACAGATTCCTTTTCCCCCGGCTTCCGCCAGTACGAGCTTCACGCGTTCATCATCGACAAAATGGTAAATAGTCCCCGCTGCATTACTGCCTCCTCCCACACAAGCGATCAGATAATCTGGATGATCCCGTCCCTCTTTCTCCAGCAGTTGCTTCTTTATCTCTTCGCTGATAACGGATTGCAGACGTGCTACCATATCCGGGTAAGGATGAGGACCTACGGTAGAACCAATGATATAATACGTATCGGAGGGATGACAACACCAGTCACGGATCGCTTCGTTCGTTGCATCTTTCAGGGTCATATTACCGGATGTGACCGGAACGACTGTTGCTCCGAGCATCTCCATCTTCTGCACATTGGCGTGCTGGCGTTCCACGTCCGTCTTACCCATATAGACAATACACTCCATATTCATCAGGGCGCAGACGGTTGCTGTTGCCACACCATGCTGTCCGGCACCTGTTTCTGCGATGATGCGTGTCTTACCCATACGGCGTGCCAGCAGGATCTGTCCGATCGTGTTATTGATCTTATGGGCACCCGTATGATTCAGGTCTTCCCGTTTCAGATAGATCTTGCAGCCATACTTTTCGCTTAACCGTTTGGCAAGGTAAAGAGGAGAGGGACGGCCTACGTAATCGCGGAGTAACAGATTGAATTCCTGTTTGAAACTTTCGCTTTCCAGTACTTCCAGATAAGTGTTCTGTAAGTTTTCCACACACTGGTGAAGTATCTCGGGGATATATGCTCCGCCGAACTCTCCATAATAACCGTTTTTGTCAACTTGATACGTTTTCATCTTTTTGCTATGTTGTTTTAATTGTATTTCGTGAATGCTGTAAAAAGAAAAAAGGCCCGTCGCAAGTGCGACAGACCTTTCTATGATATCTTGACTAGTATATACACAGGACTGCGTTCCTTACGACCGTTTGAGGAGTAAAGAGCGCCACCACCAAAATGTATTTACTATAAATGTTGTCATTGTTTTTTCTGTTATTACGGCAGCAAATATAGATATTCTCTGACAAACTGCAAATGATTTGCTACTTTTTTTTGAAAAAATCTATATACAGGAATTCTTCTTATCTTTGCGGCATGAAACAGACTGATGAGTTCCGGAGATTTGTAAAAGAGCATGCAGGGGATGATTTGACACGTCTCTTGTTGAGTGCTTCCCGTTATCCTTCGATCGACGTTCCTTTTGCGGCAGACCAGATTGCTGCCCGCCGCCAGATCAGGGAGAAGCTGCCTTCATGGTATGCCAATGATGCTTTATTGTTCCCTTCGAAGATATCCGCCGAACAATGTTCGTCCGAGCAGACCGCTTTTTATAAGCAACGTTTGGTGCAGGAGAACGAAACGCTGTGCGATCTGACCGGCGGGCTGGGAATCGATAGTTATTATTTTTCCCGCCGGGTCCGTCATGTCGAGTATATCGAACGTTTCCCCGGATATTGCGAGGCGGCACGGAATAACTTCTCCGTCTTGGGAGCGGATAATATAACGGTGATCGAAGGAGACAGCACGGAGCTTTTATCCCGTTTGCCCCAGGTCGATGTCTTTTATATCGATCCCGCCCGTCGTGGCGAAGGCAACAAACGTGTCTATGCCTTACCCGATTGCGAACCGGATCTGCCAGCTCTTTTGCCCGACCTGTTTCTCCGTGCTCCCAAAGTGATTGCGAAGTTATCTCCGATGGCCGATATCCGGCAAACACTTGAACTGTTACCCGGAACGATTCAGATACATGTTCTGTCAGTGAAGAATGAATGTAAGGAACTTTTATTTGTTATAGAACGCGGGAGTGCAGTCACCTCACCGGCTATCCATTGCATCAATTATGACAGCAGCGGGAGGGAAGATGCTTTTACTTTTACATTGGAAGAAGAATATTCCGAGCTTCTGCATCCGGCAAACCGGATCGGCCGTTTCTTTTACGAACCCAATGCTTCTTTGCTGAAAGCCGGAGCCTTCAAGTGTGTGGCAACCCGTTTCGGGCTGGAGAAACTGCATGTAAGCAGCCATCTCTACACCTCGGATACCGTGGTCGAAGACTTTCCCGGCAGATGCTTCGTTGTCGAGGAAGTCTATCCTTTTTCCGGAAAACTATGTAAAAGTTTATCCAAAGACATCCCTCAGGCGAATATGACTGTCCGCAATTTTCCGTTGTCCGTCGAAGAATTGCGCAAACGAACAAAGATAACGGATGGGGGAAATGTGTATCTTTTTGCTACAACCCTTGCCGATGGTAGTAAAATTATGGTTAAATGTAGCAAGTTGTAGTATCATAAATCTTTTCATGTCTTTTATCTCCGGATTTTATCCCTATATTTGCGGGGTTAAATCAAATACATGAAATGATACAGAAAGATTCTTACACTTCTGCGCAGCTGACCGCGATGGTCGTCCTGCGATTATTCATTGGCTGGCATTTTGCCTACGAAGGACTGGTGAAGATCCTGAATCCCAAATGGACGTCGCTTCCTTACCTCCTCGATTCCAAAGGTTTTATGTCTGACTTTTTTGCCGGGTTGGCTAGTGATCCGGCTATGATGAACATGGTAAATGCGCTGAATGAATGGGCGCTGCTGTTGATCGGTCTCGGACTGATAACGGGTGCTTTCAGTAAACTCTCTTCTATCGGGGCAATGGTATTGCTTGCGTTTTATTACCTTTCCCATCCTTCTTTCATCGGCGCACAATATATGATGCCGTTTGAAGGTTCATACCTGTGGATAGACAAGAATCTCGTCGAGATGGCGGCACTGGCTGTACTGCTGGCTTTCCCCACCTCTCATATTATCGGGCTGGACCGCTACCTGAAAAAGGCGATCCCCTTATTGTCTAAACTCAAATTAATGTAACAGCATGGCAACAGAGAACAATACTCCGAAAGAAAGTAAAGGCCCCGAATCGGAAGGCCGTCGTAATGCCCTGAAGACATTGGCTACCATCCCTGTGTTGGGTGCGTTGGGTTATGGCGTATACAGAAAACAAAAGCACGATAAGGAATCGAAGAGCCTGGGCAGCGCTTTCCGTTTCGATCAGGAACATCATATGATCCCTGCTCAGCTGGACGGAAAAAAGATACGTATCGGGATGATCGGATTCGGTATCCGCGGTAAACAGTTGATGCGTGCGGCAGGCTTTGCCGAACCTTCCTGGATCGACGGACTGATCGAAGGGGCGAAGAATGACAGCAAAGACAAACGTTACGAGCAGTTCCTGGAACAGGACGATCTGAATATCGAGGTGACCGGCGTATGCGACATTTTCGATGTGTATGGTGAGGCGGCTGCACTGGCTGCATCCAATATTCACCGGGAAGGATCGAACGGTAAGTTCGGCAAAGCTCCGAAGCGTTACAGGACGTATAAGGAGTTGCTGGCGGCTGACGATATCGATGCCGTTATCATCGCTACTCCTGACCATTGGCACAGTACGATGGCGATGGAAGCTGCCAAAGCAGGTAAGCATGTCTATGTAGAGAAACCGCTTTCATGGACAGTCCCCGAAACATATGAGGTGCGTAAAGTGGTGAAAGAAACCGGTATCGTGTTCCAGTTGGGACACCAGGGCCGTCAGACAGACAGTTATATCCGTGCCAAGGAGATCATCGACAAGGGGCTGATCGGTAAAGTCTCGCTGATTGAAGTATGTACCAACCGCAACGATCCGAACGGTGCCTGGGTGTATCCGTTGATCGACGGTGCTTCCCCGGAAACGATCGACTGGAAACAGTTTGAGGGACCGGAAGAACGTATTAAGGAATATACCGACTATATGACATCGAACAACCTGCAACGGTATATCGGTCCCGATCCCCGCGACAAGTTCAGCCTCGAACGTTTCTTCCGCTGGCGTTGCTGGTGGGATTACAGTACAGGATTGAGCGGCGACTTGCTGACGCATGAGTATGATGCCATCAATCAGATATTCGGTGTGGGGATCCCTCATTCGGCTACCTCTTCCGGTGGTGTCTACTTCTTCAAGGACGGACGTACCGTGCCGGATGTGCTGCAGACTACCTTTGAGTTTCCGGACCGCGATATGACGATGTTGTACAGTGCCACACTGGCAAGCAACCGTCCGCGTGGAAAAGTGATCATGGGGCATGATGCCCAGATGGAGCTTTCCAATACGATTACCTTAAAGGCCGACCCTGCTTCCGAAATCTATAAAGACAAGATCGACCAGGGGATCATCAAGCCGAACGAGCCGTTCTACACCTATGTGCCGGGACAAAATTCGGTGGATGCCATCACGTCGCCTACGGAGTTGTACTTCGCCCAGCGCGGTTTGCTTTATACTTATGTAGGCGGTAAACGTTTCGACACGACCCATCTCCACATCCGTGAATGGTTGGAATGTATCCGCCAGGGAAAACAGCCCAGCTGTAACATCGATGCTGCATTCCAGGAAGCCATGACCGCCCACATGGGTACGCATGCTTATCTGGAAGGACGTACGATGTACTGGGATAAGGAAAATGAAGAGATTGTGAGAGGATAATCTGACAAGAATAGATATAAGAAAAAGGGCAGCGTCTATATGGATGCTGCCCTTTTTTACTTTCCTGAAGATCAGGCTCATCCCGCCGGGGAAACGTTGCAGTCGGTTATTTACAGCCCGATACATATCCGCCGAACTGCTCTTCCCGCCTTTTCGTTTCTGTTGGGCGACCTTCATCATGTAGTTGTTTACGTTTTGTTCCATATTTGATAAAAATAAATTAAAATGCGTATCTTGGGTTAAGATAATTTATATATATTTGCAGCGCTAGTAAAATAATAATTAAACAATGTTGCCTTCATATTAATAAGACTAGAAAATAGTAGCCAATATTAAACTTTAAAAGCCCGGGCTTTTAATTTAGATTTCATTGATGAAATCTAAATAATATACTAATCTGAAATATGCATATAAATAACAATCGAAAATTGAATTCAAGAAAAGTGAGTTGATCCGGAAAGGATTAATTTGTGTTGAGAGGGATCATCATATAGTATTGATAAGTGTGTAATTTATAAACATCTAAACAAAGCTGAGTTTATGAGCAAATTTTATTTATTTTTGTGTAGTTTGCTGTTTTGTGCTGTTGCGTATGCACAGGATATTACAGTGACAGGTAAAGTCACTGCGGGAGGTGAAGAAATTCCTGGTGTGGCTGTTTTTGTGAAAGGGCAGACCCGCGGTACAATCACTGGTATCGATGGAAGTTATTCCATTCAGGTAAAAGGCAATGAAAGCCTTGTATTTTCATTTATCGGTTATGAGACGGTAACCGAACAGGTAAACAAACGTAAAGTGATTAATGTCGAGCTGCAGGAAACGAGCCAGATGGTAGACGAAGTTATCATTACCGTTCCTTATGGTACTGCCAAGAAATCAACATTTACAGGTTCCGCAAGCTTTATTCCTGCCGGAACGATCGAGAAAGCACAGGTTAGTAGTGTGTCGAAAGCATTACAGGGAACCGTTGCTGGACTCCAGTCATTCTCATCCAGCGGACAGCCGGGATCGGATGCTACGATTTTTATCCGTGGCGTCGGGTCGGTCAACGCTTCGACCAATCCGTTGTATGTTGTAGATGGTGTTCCTTATGACGGAGCGCTTTCTTCCATTGCTTCATCGGACATCGAGTCTATAACCGTGTTGAAGGATGCTGCTTCTGCTGCCCTGTATGGCTCACGTGCTGCAAACGGTGTCATTATGATTACTACCAAACAAGGTACGAAAGAGAGTGCACCTACAGTGGATTTCTCTGCCAAGTATGGTTTTTCAAGCCGTGCGCGTGCTGATTACGATCAGGTAAATACGAACCAGTATTTTGAATTGTATTGGGAAGCCATGCGCAACTATCGTATGGATAACGGTTATTCGGCTGCAGATGCTGCTGCCTATGCATCAAGTAATTTAACCGGTAATTTGGGTATTAACCCTTATGGATCAGCTTTTCCGGAACCGGTGGGGCTTGATGGGAAATTGGTTTCCGGTGCAAATCCTCTATGGAATGACAGTTGGGATGATGCTCTTTCACAGGATGCTCATTATTCAGATCTGAATATACGTGTAAGCGGCGGTAGCAAAAATTCCAAGTACTTTGCTTCTGCAGGCTATATGAATGATCAGGGTGCTTATATTTGTTCCGGTTTCAAACGTTATACCCTGCGTGCCAATATAACGTCGGATATTCGTAAATGGTTACAGGTCGGTTTGAATCTGTCCGGAACGCATTCGGTTCAGGATTCTCCTAAACAAGATGACTCTGCCATTTCCAACGTCGTTGCGTTCGCACGTTCATTGCCTTCTTTCTATCCGGTATACCAGCGCGATATGAAGACCGGCGCATACCTTTTGGATGAAAACGGCGACCGTATGTTCGATTACGGTGAATACCGTCCTAACTCATATGCAAAATATAACTTGCTGGCATCCATGCCGCATGACAAGCGTGAGGTTAAGCGGGATGCTGCTTCTCTTCGCGGATATGTACAGGTTACTCCTATAGAAGGACTTACTTATAAAATGTCTTTGAATGTTGACTATAACAGTAAATTCCTTCATAATTACGATAACCCGACATATGGTCCGGGTTCTATCAGCGGTGGTGAAGTAAGTAAACAGAACTACCGTACTACAGGTATGACTTTCAATAACGTCGTTAATTATCAGCGTACGATCAACGATAACCATAATATCCGTGTCATGGTAGGTCAGGAATATTATGAATATAATACTTCTAATTTTGGCGGAACACGCAGCAAGGTGATCATGGACGGTTTCTATGAACCGGATGCAGCTTCCTCTTTGAGTGATTTCTCAGGAGACAGCGACCAATATAAATTGTTGAGCTATTTTGGTAGTGCCGAATACTCGTATGCTTCCAAATATTTCTTGTCGGGATCTGTTCGTACGGATGGTTCTTCACGTTTCCACCCCGACCATCGCTGGGGTACTTTCTGGTCGGTCGGTGCTTCATGGAAGATTATGCAGGAAGCATTTATGGCGGAGACATCCGGCTGGCTTTCGAACTTGTCACTGCGTGCCAGCTATGGTGCACAGGGTAATGACCAGGTGGGTTACTATGCTTATCAGGCACTCTATTCTATCCGTAACAACCTCGGCGAATCCGGATTGCATGCGTATCGTCTGGCTACTCCGAACCTGTCATGGGAAACGAACCTGAACACCAATGTCGGTTTGGATTTCGGTTTGTGGAATAACCGTTTAAGCGGTACTGTAGAATATTTCGAACGTCGTTCAAAAGACCTGTTGTTCTCAAAAGACCTGGTTCCGTCTTCCGGTTTCTCCAGTATGGATGAAAACATCGGTGCTATCAAGAACTATGGATGGGAATTACAGATCGCCGGTTATCCTATTGTAACAAAGGATTGGAAGTGGAAACTATCATTGAATGCCACTACTTATAAAAACAAGATCACCTCGTTGCCGGCTGACGAAATGTGGAGCGGTAACACGAAATGGGTAAAAGGCGGTTCCTTGTATGATTTCTATCTGGTAGAATGGGCTGGTGTGAATCCGGAAAACGGTAACCCGATGTGGTATCGCTATAATAACGACGGTGAGAAAGTGACTACGGAAGATTATTCTTCGACAACAACATCCGATAAAGTGAAATGCGGCAACTCTTTGCCCAAATGGACAGGGGGTATCCAATCGGATCTTTCCTATAAGGATTTCTCTCTGTCATTCCTGTTCTCTTACTCTTTAGGAGGTAAGATCTATAACGGTGATAAACTTTCATTGATGAGCCAGGGACCTACAGGTACATCCTGGAGTGTAGATATGCTGGATCGCTGGACTCCGGAAAATACAAACACGGATGTTCCGCGTCTGACTACTTCCCCGAAAAGTTCATGGACAAATTCTTCGGATCGTTTCCTGGTGGATCGTTCATATTTGCGCCTGAAGAATATTACATTCTCTTATAATCTGCCGAAGACGATTCTGAATACGCTGACTTTGAAAGATGCCAGTATTTTCTTCCAGGCAGAAAATATGTTGACGTTTACAAAACAGCAGGGTTTGGACCCGGAACAAACGGTCGGAGGTTCTACTTATTACCGTTATCCGGCAATGAAGACTATCTCATTTGGTATCAATGTGAAACTTTAATATAACAAGAAGAATATGAAGACTATTTTTAAATATATATTTTCAATTGCGCTGGGAGCCGGTATGTTTACTTCCTGCGATTTGGATACGATTCCTACGACCTACGTGGATGCCGGTTCCGTTTTCGGAAAAACGGTAGATGCGGAAAAGGTACTTAACGGTGGTTGGAACTATTTGATGGAGACTTTCAACTCGTATGCCAACCCAGGCTATGGCGCTATGTTGCGTGCAAACGATGCTATGGGATCCGATGTGGTATTGAATGATAAATATGGTTTCAGATCCCATAACCAGCTCAGTGCCATCTATGGTAAAGGAGGTACGAACACGTTGAGCTGGTTATTGGCTTATCGTGTTATTAACGATTGTAACGGCGTACTCGATAATATTGATAACGCAGAAGGAACACAATTCGACAGAGACCGTATTAAAGGACAGGCACTGGCTTTACGCGGATTCCTTTATCTGCATCTGGCATCTTCCTATTCTTTTGCTATCGATAAAGATCCGAATGCCGTATGTGCGCCTATTTATACACAATCGACCGACGAGAATATAGCAGCAGAAGGAAAACCCGCATCCAGTGTAAGCGAAGTTTACGCGCAGGCGATCAGTGACCTGGAAGCAGCGTTGGAGCTGATTCCTGAAACATATGTACGTAACTCCAAGCATAAAATTGATAATGAGGTTGTATTAGGTATTCTTTCCCGTGCTTGTCTGTATGCCCGTGAATGGGACAAAGCTAAAATGTATTCAGATCAGCTTTTAGCTAAAGATAACTACCTGATGAGCGAGAGTGAATATAATGACGGATTTAGTACGGTTGATAACAAAGAATGGATTTGGGGCCATCCGCAGACCAATGATCAGAGCAACGCCAGTTACCAGTTCCATTTCCTGGATACAACAACACCGGGCTCTTATTATTACAGCTTCAATATGGACCCTTATTTCCGCGATCAGTTTGACGAGGGTGATTACCGTAAGAAGATGATCTTCTGGGCTACAGATCCGGGAGCGGATAAAGAAAGTGCTTCTTATGTATGGATGCGTTATTCCAAATTCAAATTCCGTGATATTGAGAATGAGGTGGCAGATATCGTCTTGATGCGCGTTTCCGAAATCTATCTGATTAATGCGGAAGCAAAAGCCCGTTTGAATGACCCGGATGCTGTGAATAAGCTGAACGATCTGAAAACGGCGAGGGGAGCACAGACGGTTCCAAGCGGTCTGTCACAACAGGAGCTGCTGGATGCTATCTGGTTGGAACGACGTAAAGAGTTATGGGGAGAAGGCTTTAGCCTGATCGATATTATCCGTAATCAACAAACTGTGGTTCGTAAGGTATATCCGGACGATCCTATCGATTATACGTATACGGATGGAAACGGCCAGACTCACACTGTTCAGAAAAAAGCTCAGGGACACCGTTACTTCAAATTCCCTGACCAATCTGATTTTTGCCCGAATAGTAAATACTATCTGTATCGTATTACCGATTCAGAGGAGTTGGCAAATAAGAATCTTTATAATGATCATCCTAAACTTTCTATTTATACAGAATAAACAGGATATCTGATAACAAAAAAGCCCGTGGCACTTCCATCGAAGTAGCCACGGGCTTTTTTATTATCAGGATTATTTACATAAACAGCATAATAATAAGTTGTGCCGATATTACCCGGATAAACATTGAAAGCGGATAAACCGTTGCATAGGCTACCGAAGGTTCGTCGCCTTCCACCGTTGTATTGGCATAAGTCAGTGCCATCGGGTTTGCCATGCTGCCGCAAAGCATTCCGACGTTATGGGCGTAATCGAGTTTGAGGAACTGTGAAGCGATGAAGCCGACTATCAGCACCGGCACAATTGTCAATAGGAATCCCAGTCCGACCCATAACAAACCTTCCGCCCGGAATACCGTCTCGAAGAAATGCGCTCCCGAATCGATACCCAGTCCCGCCAGGTAGATCACGATACCCAGCTGGCGCAGCATCAGGTTGGCACTCATGGTAGTATAGGTCGTTAGATGGAAACGAGGACCGAAAGCACCCATCAGGATACCGACAATAATCGGACCGCCGGCAATACCCAGTTTGATAGGGGTAGTCATACCTGGCAGCATGATAGGGAGCGACCCCAGCAGGACACCCAGCGAGATACCGATAAATACGGCAAGCAGGTTCGGGTTGTCCAGGCGCTTGATCTCGTCACCGAGAATCTTACCTACATTGTTTACGGCATTCTTCTCACCGACAATCGTCAGACGGTCACCGATCTGTAAATGAAGGGCGGAGTCTGCTACCAGATCGATACCGGCACGGTTGACACGGGTGATATTGATACCGTATAGGTTGCGCAGGCGGAGCGATCCGAGCTTTACTCCGTTCACCCGGTTGCGGGTAACGACGATACGGCGGGAGATCAGCTGTGAGTCGATCGCATTCCAGTCGATATCTTCCTTGTTCCAGTCGACATTCTCCTGTTCCCCGAAAAGGACTTTGATCGTTTCGACATCCGCTTTATGGGAGATGATAAGCAAATGGTCGTCTTCACGTAATATGGTGTCGGACGTAGGGATGCTGACCTTTCCATTATGCCATACACGGGAGATAACGAAATGTTTCTCCGTCAGCTGCATGATGTCCTTGATGCTCTTATCGTAGATTGCCGGGTTGCTGATATGAAATTCTGTAATGTTGGGTTTGGTATTGTGCTTCTCTTTATCGTCCGGCAAGTTCTTGTTCCCGAACACTTTCCGCAGCAGGATAATCGCCATGATCACACCTACAACGCCCAGGGGATAAGCAACGGCGCAAGCGAGTGCCATGTCGGTCACTTCTTTATAATCGGATGGCTCTATTTGTAATAAAGCCTGCTGTGCCGCCCCCAATGCCGGCGTGTTAGTGACTGCTCCACAGAGCAATCCGACCATATTCGGAAGTGAAACGCCTGTGGTCCAGTGCAGGGCAAGCGTCATGATCAATCCGAGCAGGATCACCCCCAGCCCCATCATATTCATGGCGACACCGCCTTTTTTCAGCGAAGAGAAGAAACCCGGACCGACCTGCAGCCCCAGGGAATAGACAAACAGGATCAAGCCGAAACTCTGTGCGAAGTTCAGCATGTCCTTATTGACCACAATCCCGAAGTGTCCGGCCATAATCCCGGCAAAGAAAACAAAGGTGATACCCAGTGATATACCGAATATCTTTTGTCTTCCTAAAAACAGTCCCACCGCTGAAACCAGTGAGATCACGATAACAGCCTGCAACATCGTCGGCTCAAAAAAAGCTTCCTGCAACCAATCCATACCAGTGTTATTTGTTAAGAGTGCAAAGATAGGGGTTTTTAAGTTAGCTTTTGCTTATAATGAATCTTTTAAGATTTCCAGGGCTTTTTCTATTACTATATCTTTGTTTTTTAGAAAGATATCAGCATTCTCTTTTACCTCTATATCCGGAACGATACCAATTCCGATAAAATTACGTCCATCTACTTCCCATTCATTTTTGGTACAGATGCTACATCCTAAACCAAATCCCAGGTCTATAAATATCGGATTTCCAGTGCTTCCCCCTGTCGGAGTTCCAATTATTTTACCCCGGTTAAGTCCTCGATATGTGACGCTGAAGTTTTCTGCTGAAGAAAACGTCGTGGCATTTATTAACAAAGCAATCGGTTTCTTGTAGATTGGTTTATCTTTAACAGGCTCCATCGGGTTCGGACTTTCCATGAACCATTCTTGGGGATAGTCCCATGAACCGTGAGCTGCAATATACATCCGGCTACTCCAGCGGCCCAGTCTAACAGGCTGGTCATTGAAATGTCGGATTATATAGTCTGCATGATCCGAATTACCACCTCCATTATCACGGATATCGATAATGAGGGCATTGGTCTTTAAAATCTGTTCATATATCTTGTCAAACTCTTCCCGACGAAAGTCATCATTTAAAAAACTTTTGACGGATAGCAAACCGATATTACCGTCAAGCACTTTGTATTCGAATACGGATGAGTCGGCAGGAATATCCCAGGGAATATTTCGATCGCTCTCTATTGTGATTATTTTGCCTTCGGGGGAACGTAGAAGCATGCGTGAAATCTTGGTTCCTATAGCATTGGTCAGTTCGTATCCTCTGAATGGAGCATAGTCCGACCATTGCTGGGTGGAGGAGGCTAGGTATGGAGTGATATGCTTATTGGCATATTCCAGTACCTTCTCTCCATCGATCTCCAGTATTTCACAACCATAGGATATACCTTGCTTTTTGAATTCCGAATTATGGACAGAAGTGACAAATACCTGATCACCGACACGTTTGGTTGCTATAGGAAAGGAGCGGGGCCATTCTTTAGGATTTTTCGACCACTTTGTTTGGTAAATAAACGTATGTCTGTCATGGAGCTGTGCGCATAATTGTTTTAGTCCGTTTATAAAGTCCTCGTCTGATTGTGTAGTTGTTAGTGAGGGTAAATTGGCCATGCATAAGCTATCCCAGTTGTATGGAAGATTGTTGTAATGGACAAAATTATATTTTACTTCAGTACAAAAACGAGAAACAATGAAAGCTTTTTGGGAGGCATCGAGTTCGTTCTTTTCTTTCTGACTGAAGGCCGGAAGGGGACAGAATATTATAGTTAGTAGCAGTGATACGATTACTTTTTTCATAAATATTTCTTTTATTATATAGTTGCAAATGTAAGGTTTATTTGAGAATCCTTTCATCTGGTTCTATAAATAATTATTTTGATAGATTGATTATAGGTATATAATTATCTTTTATCTTTGAATCTTCATTTAACGGAAACAAGATAAACGATGTCTTTAAAGATCATACATACTGCCGATTGGCATCTGGGGCAAACCTTCTTCGGTTACGACCGGGAGGAAGAACACGATGCTTTCCTAAACTGGCTGGTCGATACGTTGGCAGTGCAGCAGACGGATGTCCTGTTGATTGCCGGGGATGTATTCGACGTGGCTACCCCGTCTGCTGCGGCTCAGCGGCGCTTCTTTCATTTTCTGAAGGAGGCGAACCGTCGCAATCCGCACCTGCAAATTGTCGTCATTGCCGGCAACCATGACTCGGCAGCCCGGTTGGAATCTCCCATCCCCTTATTGGAGGAATTGAATACGTCTATCGTCGGGATCATCCGGCGGACGGAGACGGGAGAGATCGATTTTAATTCTTTGATGATACCTTTATATAATAAGGAAAAGAAACGGGAGGCCTGGTGTCTTGCCGTTCCTTATCTCCGGCAAGGGGATTATCCGGCTTCGGAAGAAACGCACGATACCTATATTGCCGGCATTAACCGTATGTACCGCCAGCTGTATGACTATGCCGACGCCAGGCGGCAACCCGGCGAGGCGTTGGTCGCTATGGGCCACCTGCACGCTACCGGAGCCGAGTTGTCGGACGATGACCGGAGCGAACGCATCATCATGGGCGGACTGGAATCTGTCTCTTCCGATACATTCGACGAGGGATTGGCTTATACTGCCCTCGGTCATATCCATAAAGCGCAACGGATAGGAGGCAGGGAGAACCTGCGCTATTCGGGCAGTCCGCTGCCGATGTCTTTTTCGGAGAAAAACTACCGCCACCAGGTCGTTGCCGTTACGATCGATAACGGATGCCTGTCGGAGGTCGAACCGGTGCCTGTCCCTTTGCTTGTCGACTTGCATCGGATTCCGGAGCAACCCCTTTCACCGGAAGAGGTGATTGCCCGGCTGGCAGAATTGCCTGCCTGCGAAGAGGGAACGTCCGAAAATCCGAACCGCTGGCCATATATCGAAGTACGTGTTTTACTGACTGAGCCTGATCCGGGATTTCGCCACAGGGTGGAGGAGACGCTTGCCGATAAAGCAGTCCGCCTGACCTCTATCGTTCCGTCTTACCCGAAACGGGAGGAGGAGGATACCGCCCGCCCGTTGTCTTACAGCGATCTGCAACGGATCGATCCGCTGGAGATGCTGAAACATGCTTTTACCGGCAAATATGGCGGGGAGTTGCCGGAGGATATCGAATCATTGTTCAAGGATGTAATGCGGGAGGTTTCTTTATGAAAGTATTAGCGATACGGGGGCGTAATCTGGCCTCGCTGGAAGGTGAGTTTGAAGTCGATTTTACGGTCGAACCCCTATTGTCTGCCGGTATCTTTGCCATCTCCGGACCGACGGGGGCGGGAAAGTCTACCATATTGGATGCTATGTGCTTGGCTTTGTTTGCCCGTACGCCGCGTACGGACCAGGCAAAAGAAAACAATGTGAAGTTGCGGGATGTCAATGAAGAGGTGCTGCCGCAAAGCGATCCCCGTTTTTTATTGCGCAGGGGGACGGCTTCCGGTTATGCGGAGGTCGATTTCCGGGCGTTGAACGGACACCGTTACAGGGCCCGTTGGTCGGTCGGACGTGCCCGCGACAAAGAGAACGGACGCTTGCAAAATCCCCGCGTTACATTATATAATATAGATAAGGAACAGGAGGAACAAGGTACACGTTCCGAATTGCAATCGCGCATAGTCGAGCTGATCGGTCTGACGTTCGACCAGTTCACCCGTTCTGTCCTGCTGGCACAGAATGACTTCTCCACCTTCCTGAAAGCGGAACAGGGGGAAAAGGCTTCATTACTGGAAAAGCTGACGGGCACTGAGCTTTATTCTTCCATCTCCCGTCTGATCTTTGAAAAGAATGCAGTAGCCAAAGAGGCCTACGACAAGATACAAGCCCGCATCCAGGGAATCGAACTGCTCACGGAAGAGGCGGAGCAGGAATTGCAGATCCGTCTCAAAGAATCGGAGGCCGCCTTTTCAACCCTTGAAAAGGCAAAAGCAGAAGAACAGGCGTTGCAGGAAGCCGTTAAATCTACCGGACAGCAGATCGCTACCCGTCAGGAGCAACAAAAGGAGGCTGCCGGTAAGCTGCTTCGGGCTACGGAGCTCCTGAATACAGCCCGTAAAGAATATGAGCAGGGTATTCAGGACGAACAGCGTTCGGAAGCCGACTTCAAAGCTTTGCAACAGGAATTGCAGCAGGCCCGCAAACTCGACGTGCAACTGAATGAAGCGACCCGTTCGGCGAAAGAAACGGAAACCCGTCTCCGCGATGCACTTCAACGAAAGAAAGAAGGTGAGGATAAGCTGAAAGCTGCCCAAACCAAACAGGAACGAAGCACTGCAGAGATCGCCCGCCTGACCGATTGGCGGAAGCGTTATGCAAGTAAGGAGAGCATAGCGGAACAACTTTCGGCCTTGTTGCTGCATTTGGATGCTGCTTCGGCTGCGCGGCAAACGTTGGAAAAATCCGGTAAAACAATTGCCTCGATCCGTCAGACGGCCGAACGTCTGGCTATACAATTAAAGACTGTACAACAAACTGCCGAGACTAAACGCGCAGCTCTTCAACGGACGGAAGAATCTATCCGTGTATCGGAGCAGGAATTGAAAGTGCAGGATCAGGAAGCCTTGGAGAAACAGTTGGAAGCTGTTCGTGCGGAACGTGAGAATCTATTGATCGAACAGGCACGGCAGGCAGCCAGCGGTGATATAATGGAGTTACGGAAGAAATTGCAGGAGGGAAGCCCCTGTCCGGTGTGTGGAAGTACGCATCATCCGGCTGTGACTCATGCAACTATGTCTGAAATGCCGAAACAGATTGCCGCTTTGACCTTGCAACTCCAGCAGCTAACTGCCCGTAAAACAGCCTATACCGTCAGTGAAAAGCAACTGAACCAGTTACGTCAGCAGCTTTTACAACTACATAAGGAACTGACGGAAGCTGAACAATCACGTACGGACATCCTCGGACGTCAGAAACTGGTAGAAACCCAGATTGTCCGCGAAGAATCCATCTGCGCGGAAAGTAAGGAAACGCTTAATAAATCTCTCTCTGCCGCCAACAGCCTTTTCGGAAATGATGAATGGCAGAAAGGCTGGCAGCAAGATCCGGACTCTTTCCGTGAAACATTAACGACTTTTGCCCGCAGCTGGCATGAAAATACAGAACGGTTACAGCAACTGCAACGGGAACAAAGTGCCCAGAAAGCAGAATGCGAATCCTTTGCCTCTTTCCTCCCTTCATTAATAAAAGAAGTAGAGGATGCTACCCTGCGGTATGAGAAAAACCGGACGGAACTATCCGCTCTGCAGGCCGAACGGTCGAAACTTCTGTCCGGCAAGCCTGCCGACCAGGTTGAAAAGGAATATAGCAACCGCAAAGAAGAATTAAAAGAACGTCTGAAATGCCTGCAAGCTGTCCAAACAGAACAATCGGGTATTGCCGACCAACTGAAAGGTATCTCCGAACAGATAGCCCGTGATCTGGAGAAAGCGTCGGAAGATTTGCAACTTCGCCGGAAAGCCTTGTCCGACTGGTCCGAATCCTGGAACCGTGAACATGAAGGGGAAACCCTCGAAATGCTTTTACCCCGTGTTACCCGTGAAAAGAACGAGTATGCTTTCCGTCTTCGTTCAAATACAGAAAACAAACAGAAGATAGCCAGTCAGCAGAAGGAACTGGAGGAATGCCGTCGGGAAAGTGAACGTTGGGCGAAGCTGAATGATCTGGCAGGCTCGGCCGATGGTGCCAAGTTCCGCCGTATCGCTCAGGGATATACGCTCGATGTCTTGCTTAATTATGCAAACGTACAATTGCGTGACCTGAGTCGCCGCTATCGGTTGGAGCGTGTTCCTGAAACTTTGGCTTTACAGGTGATCGACCGGGATATGTGCGACGAGATCCGTACTGTGCACAGTCTTTCGGGAGGGGAGTCATTCCTGGTCTCGCTGGCGTTGGCACTGGGGCTATCGTCTCTTTCCTCCAACCGGATGAAGGTAGAGAGCTTGTTTATCGACGAAGGTTTCGGCTCGTTGGATGCCGATACGCTCCGTATTGCAATGGATGCCCTGGAAAGCCTGCGTACACAAGGACGTAAGATCGGCGTGATCTCGCACGTACAGGAGATGACGGAACGCATTCCGGTGCAGATACGTGTGAGCCGGGCAGGGAATGGAAGGAGTTATCTGGAAGTTTTGTAAGTAAGAGGGTAGTGTAGAAGGTTGTATATATAAAATAAGCGTATCAGAACTGATACGCTTATTTTTGAAATTTATTGTTTTAGCATATTTAATCCAAAATCAAACGTCGTACTTTCTTCGATGATTGTGATTGCTTGAAGAATCATCGGCTTAAATGCGACAAAAGTAGGATCTGTAATAGTCTCTAAAAGCGGTTTAACGATTGGTAATACAGATGTAAGCAACGCTTTTTCTGTATAAACCGTAAGTTTACCATTCTCTAATTTATACGACATTGGGATACCATTAGTCAATAGACTTTCCAATCCTGAAGTACTATCAGCTTTTGATGACAGGAGTCCGGCTAAGTTCGGAATAACATACAGTTTTGAGTCTTTGATAAAGTATGTCAGTAGACCTGTTAAGGTATGAGGTTCCTTATTGTTCAAATCTACATATTTAATTTCGATAGTAGCATCTTCCTTAAACTCAACGGAAGTCAGATTAGTTGTATAACCGCCTACAATGTTTTTCATGAAATTAACGAAAACATCGTTGGTTACTTCTGTTGTGCCAAAAAGAACTTTTCCTGATTCATTCGAGAAATTCAGATAAATACTGGATGTTGCATCTGTTGCATCACATGCCCAAGTTCCAACTAATGCAGAAGTATTTTTGTAAGAAACCTTTAAAGTAAGAACGCCTGTGCTGATACTACCTTCAATGGATGTTTCACTATTATCATCTTTAGTAGAACCAGTTAAAAGGAATTTTTCTCCTTCTTTTACCATTTGGGCATTGATACTGACTTCCGGTTGGCCGATAACAATATTATTAAGAACTACAGTTGCTGCTTCCAGCGAACTGGCATCAACTTTCACTGATTTAGAAGAACTGGCATCTTCTGCAGTTCCGTTTAAAATTAAAGATTCTGTCTTATACGTATTTGAAATAGTTTTCCAGCTGTCATCTTCTTTGTCATCATCGCTACAAGCTGTGAAAAAAGATAATACGCAAAGCATTGTAAATAAACTAAATAATCTCTTTTTCATAATCCTTTTTTTGAACATTTGTTTGTTTAAAATATTATTCTCAATAAAAAATATAAAGCGAAACAAAGTAACCACTTTATATTTTATCAATCAAGTTCGATAATAAAGAATGAATGTTCTGTATTTAAGAATTGAGTTTGTTTACTCTTCAATGATCACACGGAATCCCACATTGAACGGACGTTGCCACGGATAGTAGGGCTTACGGATGGACGAAGTGGAATACTTCGGACGTTCGCGCCAGGAGCCGCCGCGTACAACTTTCTGTTCAGCTTTCATAGGGGCTGCTTTTTCTTTAAGCGGATAAGGCACATAGTCGGAGCGGGTCCATTCTGCCACATTGCCATTCATGTCATATAATCCCCAGGGATTCGGTTTCATGGATGCCACGTTTGCCGAGATCAGATGATGATCGTTCACGTTCAGTTCTTTGGGTAAGAAATCCCAGAATTCACGCATCGGGTCGTTCGGACGCATCGGTTTGGGGTTTACACCTGTAACGGCGAGATCCACGGTGGTACTGTCTGCCAGGTTTTCATACGGACCGAAGTCTGCCTGACGGTCCCCGAACCAGAAATCACCGGCCGATCCGGCGCGGGCAGCCCATTCCCATTGTGTTTCGGTAGGGAGGGTGATGTTGCACTGATTCTTTTTGCTCAACTGTTTACAGAAATCATTTGCTTCATCCCAGCTGATACGGATTACCGGCTGCTTGGGAAGATTGGCGGCATAGCCGGGAGTGGTATGATCTTTCCAGGTCTGCCCGATGAAACGACTGTCGTGTTCGGGGAACAGTGCGCAGAACTGCTCGTTCGTGATCTCTGTCGTGCTTATCCAGAATCCTTTCCGGACCTGTGCCTTGAAAGCAGGGGAGGCCGACGGTTCGTTGTTGTCACCCATGGCAAACGTACCGGCAGGGATCCATACCATGTCGAGCGTGATACCAGGGGCTACAGTCAGCTTGCGAGGAGCTTTGTTGTCTGCCTGCTGTTTCTGCACGGCTTCTTCCCGGTTGAAGGGGAAACCTTTGACCTTGACTGTTTTTACTTTCTTCTTGGCTTTCGAAGGAGCGCTACCGTCGGATGAAGTGGCAGCGGTAGTAGCATCGACTTCGTTATTTTCCCGGTTTTTCAGCCAGGCGGCATAGTCCTTGATTTCTTGCTGCCAGTCCACATGTACACCGCTGTATTTCTCTGCCAGCTCCATACGACGTTCTATCTGGTTTTGAGGAGCTTCCTTTTTTAAGTCCAGTTGGCTGAAAGCCCCGAAATAAGGCGCATTCAGGTCGATCCAGGTATATAAGGTCTGCATATCCTGTTCGGGTACTTTTACACCGTGATGTCCTGCTTGCAGGATACGAATCAATTCGCTGTTGTTGGCATAATATTCATAAGGGCGGAGTACGTAGATATCCGATTCCGGTCCCTGACGATAGACGTATGGATGCAGATTCAGATAACTTTGGTCGTAATGACGTTCGAGTTTGGTCAGGACACCTCGTTTGTAGGTGACCATCTGATCTTTGCGGAAGTCCGGCTGGGCTACTGTTCCGTTATGGCAGGATACACAGTTACGGTCTAGCACCGGCTGCACTTCCAGGCGGAAAGTGAAAGGACGAATGCCTCCTTCGGGTGATTTCAACGCATGGGGATTGATTGTCGAAGCGGTCGTGCGTTTGGGCATAGCGATTGTGTTCTGGTCTTCGTGGCAACCCGTACAGGAAACGATTTCGCCGGGCATACCTGTCAGCCAGCTTCTCATCCACTGGACGGCGGCTCCGTTTTTATCCAGCGGCTGGATAGAAACAGGTGTGTTGGCCGGTATCTTGAACATGACGGAACCGTCTTCTTCGACCGGAACCGTACCGAGGATACGTTTGATATCCCATCCACTCTGGATACCTTGTGCATCGTGGTCGGATGGGGCGAGGATATAGGCATATTCATAGGCAAAGATACGGAGCGATTTGACCGTTCCGCGAGGCACTCCCTGTGTTCCTTCCCCTTCATAAATATCCTGAATGAATACGGTTGCCTCTTTCTCTCCCGGTTTGATCTTGGACGGGATGACAGGGGGCGTTTCCGTTTTCTTCAGAGGGATAGGAGCGGTGAGACCTTCGCCTTCCTGTTCGGTTATGAGGGTCAGGTTATCGAATATGTCTACCAGGTAGATTCCCCAAAGTGCATCGGGGGCAGGTTTGCAGGCTACCAGGAAGTATTTTTCGTTTAGCGGATACGGTTTCATAAACTGGGGCCAAACGCCTTCTACAAGCTCGTCTTTGATGATCGGGATAATCGGACGTTTGCTGAAAGGCAGTTCCTGTATCATCCCTTTTTCTTCTTTGCGGCTCTTGGCCGGATCGAAGATGATCAGTCGTCCTGAACGTGAAGTCCCGTGATGACCGGAGATGATACCGATAAAACGGCTGTTGTATTTGGAGAGCGGTTTCATATCGAACGTACTGTTCGGGAAATAAGAACCACTGCCGTATAGGGCTTTATTTTCTGTACCATCCGGATTCATATGCATCACGATGCGGGAGAAGTAATGTGTGAGGTCCGTGTATTCCCAGCGAGTGTACATCAGGCGGCCGTTGGGAATGACGATTGGTGCCCAGTTGCCATCCTGGTCGAATGTTAACCGGCGTATGTTTTTCGTTTCCGGATCATAAGAGATGAGGTTGGCGACTACATCATCTCCGTGCACACAGGGAACACCGTTGTAACCGATATTGCAGGTAGCGACCACTTTGCCGTCCGGCAGGTAGTTAGCATCACAAAATTCCAGGTCCGGCTCATCGACCGTTATCTTTTGGTGGAGTCCGCTTCCATCCGTGTTTATTTCGTAGATCTGCCATTTCCGGTTTTCGTCGAGCGAAGAAAAGAGCAGGCGATCGGCATCCCAATGTAGCTGGATGTCAGAAATGGGAACATCCGCAGTCGGTTTATAGAGTATCTTGCTTTGAATTTCTCCACGTAGATTGGAGAGATGGCAGATTTCGGCATCATATCCTTTGCGTCTGTTGGAGAAAAGGGAGTTATAGTTGGCTGTGGATGTACCGAGCGACGGTCCCATGGCCTTGCGTGCTTTATCGCCCAGATGGTAACGGGCTATCAACAAGTTATCGATATCCAGCAGGGGATTAGCTAAGATGATTTCCCGTTTGAGGGCGAGCAGTTTTTCTGCTTCGTTAATTGTTTGCAGGCTTGTGTCTTTTGCAAGATACTGATTTACCCGGGGCAATAAAGATTCCAGCTCTTCCAGTTTTTGATAGAGTCGGGGAGCTTGGTCACCCAATGACGATTTTGAGTCATCCAAATAAGCACGGATAGCTTTGGGATTTACCCAATCCACTTGCTCTTGCAGGCGGTTTATTTGTATTTGACGCAACGAGTCGGCCTCAGTGGTTGCCTTACCCCATATAGGAAAGGTTAATAAGAGCGAGAATAAATAGAGTTTATATCGCATATTCATGATATTGTTTTAATGTTATTCGATTATTAGTTATACAAATGTACTGGTTTACGTGTACGAAAACATATAAAATCGTATCAAATGCGATCATTATTATCTCTGTTACTGTCAATCGTTAAAAGCTAATGATAAAAAAGAGGTTATCCGATTGATTATTCGGGTAACCTCTTTTCAATATTAGTCGGTACCAAACCTGTTATTTATTTTCCCAGCCTTGATTCTGAACAAAATTTTCGTTCATAATTAATTCTTCTTTTGGAATAGGCCAGTAATAGCGATAGTCATCCCAAGGTAATGTGCCTTTAATTGTATTTTGATACGGGCTCTTTGGATAGCAGATTATAAAACCGTTTTCATCAACAAAAACTGTTTTATTTAATTCTACAGCTACTGCCGTTTCCGGTTTGGTGTTATGAGTTCCATCATATAAATCTTGAACAGAAAGAAAGTTCATACCACGCAAAGGCACTGTCAGTAATTTACCGGCTTTCCAACGCATCAAATCTTCGTAACGGTGATTTTCAATTGCTAACTCAATACGACGTTCACGGCGGATCTCTCGTAATAAAGGACTGACTGTGTAGTCTAATTTGTCTGCATAGATTTTGTCCAAACGCGGGTCAGCCGGTTCTTGTCCAACAGTCAATTTGGCAGTCGGATATTTTTCGAAATCAAATCCGGCACGTTCACGCAAAGCATTGATTGTTAAGTCAACATCTGATTGGCTCAATGTTCCGTTTAATTCATATTTTGCTTCTGCGTACATTAACAGAAGCTCTGCATAACGGAATTCGATAGCTGCCTGGATACCATTAGTTGTACGGTTTTCTTCTTCAGGGTCACCCATCCAATGTTTGATTACACGGTAACCAGTCATTGCTGCTCCACTTGCATTGTAGGTTAAATTTGGATAAGTAATACCATTTTGTTCCAAATCAACAACACCTCCTTGATAGATTGTGACGTATTCTCCCGGTTTACAAATTGTTTGGGTTAAGCGAGGGTCACGATTTTCTAATTCAGTCCATTTCCCGTAATCAAGGAAGTTCGGATTCTTTTCATAGTTACCTTCACTACCTCCTGTATAAATCGGACGCCCATCGATGCAAAGGTATTCGTCGACGAGTCCTCGTGTTGCTCCCATTGCTTCACGGTTAGAATTATTTTGATTGTAATAACGTTGAGCAGCATGTCCTACTTTGGATTCCAGGTAGTTGCGAGATAAAATAACTTCTGGATTATTGGAAACGTCTATAGCTGCGAACATTTTCCAATATGTATCATCACCGTCCTTATAGAGTGAATATTTACCGAGTAGTGTTTCACAAGCTTTTACAGCTTCTTCTAACCATGTATTTGCTGTGTTTTGTAAGTTCAATTCCGTGTGATATTTACGGAAAGTTCCTTCGAATAAACAAATACGAGCTTGTAAGAAGTTTGCCTGATCTTTGTTTAATCGGTCTGTTTCCTGATTGGCTTTTTCCGGTAACCAGTCGACAGCTTTGTTTATGCACATTAAAACAGAGTCCATAACTTCTGCACGTGGTGCACGTGGAGCATATAATTCCTCAGAGTCAACGTTTAAGTCCTTTGTCAACCAAGGTACATCACCGAAGTAGAGAACTTTCTGATAATAGTCCCAAGCTTTGAAGAAATAGGCTTCAGCAGCATAAGCATTTTTCTTTTCCTGACTTAATTCAGCTTTGTCATAGTGTGAGAGGAAGAAGTTTACTTTACGTAAATTCCACCAATACCATCCTGTACTTTCTTTAGCTTCTGTAGGAACGATTAATTCGCCAGCTAAGCTACTGAGTTCGTTACCTGCTCTTACACAGTTATCTGAATAAACATCTCCATACATCAATGGACTGCCTGTAACTCCTAAAGGATTAATATCCGAATCGGCCCATCCACTTCTGTGCCCTATAATATAAAGTGGATATAAACTGTTCAGCATCATTTTTAAATCTGTTTCAGATTTCCAGAAACTTTCATCGGTAATTTTATCCAGCGGATAACGTTCCATGAAATCGTCGTTGCAGCTTGGTAGTAATGTTGCAGCTAGTCCAAGTGCTAAAATGTATTTTTTTATGCTTAATTTCATAATCGATTTATGCTATTTTGAATTGTACTATTTAGAAACCAACTTGTAGACCGAATGCAACAGAGCGCATCATCGGATAAGAAGATGAAATCTGATCCGGGTCATAAAGATTTGGTATCTGAGTGATTTCGAATAAATTGTATCCGGAAATACTCAGTCGGACATTAGAGAGTTTAGCTTTGTTTACCCAAGCTTTCGGCAATGTATATCCCAGTGCCAATGTTTTCAGACGAAGATAGGCAGCGTTAAACAGATAACCGCTTTGAGTAATGCTGGAAATACGTCCGGCATACATCGGATATTTGGCATTGGTACGTTCCGGAGTCCATGAGTTATTATACATTTCCCAGTTACCGGAAGTTCCGGAACCACCCCAAAATACGTTGTCATTAATCCATACATCTTTTTTACCGACCCCCTGGAAGAAAATGTTCAAATCGAAGTTTTTCCAGGAAATGTTACCAGTAATACCATATTGGAAACGAGGAGTAGAATTACCAATGATTTTACGGTCTCCTGGATTTTCAACAGTTTCATCGCCTTTGGATATTTCTCCGTCGTTATTTAAGTCAGCATATCGTACATCACCCGGATATATGGTTGATTGAATTTTTGTCTGACTTGGACCGATTAGAGTCAATTTTCCATTTTCATCTTTAGTAAAATCACTTTCCTGCAAAATGCCAACTGTCTCATACCCCCATATTTCTCCCATTTTCATACCGTCATAAAGGGTAGAGAGTAATTTGTTTGGGTTTCCTGTAAATTTGATAACTTCAGATTGGTAGTCGGATAATACCAAGCCTACATCGTAACGAATACCGTTACTTAATTGATCTTTCCATTTCAAACTTAATTCCCAACCGTTGGTTTTTAGTTCTCCAGAGTTACGCTTAGGAACGGTAGCGCCCAATACAGCTGGAAGTTTTGTCCCGTTCATAAGAATGTCTGTTGTGCGACGGGTGTACCAGTCGAATGTGGCGTCCAGACGGCCTTTCAACAGGGTTACGTCTACACCGAAGTCAAGCGTGCTGGCTGTTTCCCAAGTCAAGTCGCTGGCAATGATACCTGTGGGACTCATACCTTTGATCTGATCTCCGTTCATTACCCATGAGATATAGTCGGCTGCACCGTAGCTGGCAATATAAGCGTAATTGGCTACATCCTGATTACCTAAAGAACCCCATGAACCACGAACTTTCAGGTTGTCTAACCAACTGCGTGTATTTGCCATGAATTTCTCTTCTGAAAGTCTCCAACCGGCAGAGAAAGACGGAAAGAACTTGAAACGAGAGTTCTTTCCGAAGCGGGAAGTTCCATCGTAACGACCACTGAATTCAAACAGATAGCGTCCGGCGTAATCGTAGTTGGCACGAACAAAAGCACCACGGATGGCCCAATGTTCCTCGTTGTCTCCAGAGTATTGAGTACCGGTAGTCATACCTAAAGTAGGCAGGTCATTTGTCAGGATATCCTGAGCTTCTCCATATAGTTTGCGATAGTGATACCATTCTTGGTTGAATCCGACAACGCCTGATACATTATGTTGCCCGAATGCTTTGTTGTAGTTTGCGTATGCATTGATTGTGTAATAGTCAGAATGGGTTGTTTCTTCTCTTACAGTGGAAGGATTAGTATGTGTCGTATTTAAGTTGACCCAATCGCTTACCACATATTCACGTAAAGGTATGATACGTTTTTGGAAGTATTCAGTCGGGCGATAAGACAATTCTGCCTTGATATTTAATTCAGGCAGGATGGTCAGGGTGGGAGCTACACTATACACAGTGTTGGTGTTGTGTGTTTGGCGCGTTGCACCATAAGCTAACCAACCAAAAATATTGTCTGTCCATGCATTCGGAATCGGGTCATTCGGACCGGTTTTCAACGGCATATTCAAATTACGTCCAGGTTCATTTTTCATAGAAGCCCATACGGATGATCCTTTTCCACTTACTAACCATGGTTCGTTATAATTGCTGGTGTTGAAAGAGATTTTGGATGCGACATCGAACCAGTCTGTAATTTTGGTTGTCAGGTTCACATTGATGTTATAGCGTTTTTGTACATCTGTGTTTACTTCATACATACCTTCCTGACGTTGGTAGCCCAATGAAATGTAGTAACGTGTTTTAGCCGAACCACCACTAATAGAGATATTATGACGCTGAAGTGGTGTCCAGTTTTTTACATAATTTTCATACAGGTTGTTGTTGGCAACCCATGTTATGTCTGTAGCACTACCTTCGTTGTAAATCCATGCATTTTCCGGTCTCGGATCTTCCATATATTTCTTTTTGGCAGCCAGCAGTGTTTCCATCCAGGGAGTCACCGTTCCACCTGTCATTTCTGTCTGTTTATTGGATGCCAGTTGATGTGTGTATGAATCTAGAATGTCCGGAGTGTGTGACGGTGTATTCCACTGCATATTTAAGTTATATGTAACTGTTGCCTTGGTTTCGTTTTTTCCGGATTTTGTTGTAATCAACATAACACCATACGTTGCACGTGCACCGTATATGGCTGCAGCAGAAGCATCTTTCAGAATAGAGATGTTTTCGATATCGCTCGGGTTCATCATATTCAGATAGTCTGTATCTACCTGGATACCGTCGACAATGATCAGCGGACTACCGGATTTTACCTCCCATTCGTCTGTTTTGCCTTCTTTTAAGCCGATAGAAGTACCACCACGTACGTTGAATGAAGGTGATGAGTTTGGTGACGCATTCGTTGCCGACACGTTCAAGTTAGGAACAACGCCCTGCAATGCCTGACCGACATTGGCAACCGGTTTGTTTTCCAGCACTTCGGCACCGACAGAAGCAACGGCACCTGTCAGGTTTACTTTCTTTTGTGTACCGAAGCCGACTACAACCACTTCTTCGAGGGCTTGTGAGTCTTCTTTTAATGTAACGTTAATAACCTTATTTCCCTTTACAGCTATTGTTTGGGTTTGGTATCCCATATAGGAGAAAACCAATTCGCTGTTTGCGGGCACAGAAGAAATCATGAAATTACCGTCTATGTCGGTAATGTTCCCGATTGTGGTCCCTTTTACCTGGATAGAGACACCGATCAGCGCCTCGCCCTTCTCATCTTTTACATTACCTGACACAGAAATGTCTTGTGCCATTAATTGGTGGGCGAAAAGAAAAATTCCCATCAACATTGTTAAAAACTTGTTTCTCATATAAATTATAATAAATGGTTAACACTTATTGATTGACCTGCTGCAAAAGTGATGAGAAATCAAGGCTAAAAAAGCCTATTTCGTTTCAAAAAAGGTTAGTTTTGTCTCTAAATAGAGGGCTTGAGACTATTTTTACTTGTTAATAAAGGATATTTGTTTTTAATCTTTTAAATTATTGACGTTTCTGTATTCTTTAGGTGACATGCCATATACAGCTTTGAAGCAGGAGGCGAAGTAGCCGCTGCTGCTAAATGCTACTTTTTCCAAAATTTCGGAGATACTTAAATTGGTTTCACGCAGCATTTGGGCAGCCGCTTCCAGACGAAGATGCTTGATCATTTCGGCAGGGGAGAGGGCAGTCAGTGCCTTTGCCTTCCGGTAGAAGTTGGCCCGGCTCATACCGATTTCTTTGCAGATCATGTCGACGTCGAGGTCCGGATTGGAGAAATTTGCTTTGATGATGGCGGTGTATTGTTTCAGGAACTCTTCGTCCTGGTGGGTCGTTTTGACGCCCAGTTCATTCAGATTCAGTTTTTTCTCGTATTTCTGCTGTATCCGTTTTCGTGAGGTTAGCAGGTTTTTTATGCGGGTTTGCAGCAAGGCGATGTCGAACGGCTTTATGATGTAGTCGTCTGCTCCGGCCTTGTATCCTTCCGTTATTTGAGAAGGCATCGTTTTGGCAGTCAGCAGAATGACTGGGATATGAGATAATTGGGCTTTTTGCTTGATTTGGGTACATAGTTCCAATCCATCCATTTCCGGCATCATGATATCACTGATAATCAAATCCGGAATTTTCAAAGCTATTTGTTCCAATGCTTCTTTTCCGTTCCCGGCTTTTAATATGTTGTATTCATTCTCAAATTGTTGTTCGAGATATTCCAATACATCTTTATTATCTTCTACGAACAGCAGGGTTTGTGTGATGGTTGTATTCCTTTTTTTATCGTTCGGAATGAACTCCTGGATATTAACAGGAATAGCCGGTTCTGTTTGTTTTACCGGAACACTGACCGGTTTCTCCGGTACAGGAAGTAGTACATGCATTCGGGTTCCGGATTGAGGCATTGTCTCCGCCCATATAATGCCATTATGCTGTTCTACGATAAATCGTGACAAACTTAAACCGATACCGGAACCTGCAACCTGATGATGCAGATCCTGAGAAGACCGGTAGAAAGGCTGGAATATTTTTTCAAGCTCTTCTTGCGATATACCTTGCCCATTATCAGAAACTTGTATGTGTAGATAGTAATCTTCGATGAGTTGTTGATTTTGCCTAAGTTTCACACGAACTACGTCACTTTCTTTGGATAATATCGATAATTTCATTTCGATCACACCTTGTTCAGGGGTGAACTTAAAAGCATTGGATAATAGGTTAAACATCACTTTTTCAATCTCTTGCCTATCATAATAGACACAAAAACCATCAGGAATAGCATTCTTTTGGGTAAATGTGATGTGTCGATGGTTAGCAACAGATACAAAGGAATCATATAATTCTTTCACAAATTCAGACAGATTGAATTTTGTTTTTTGCAACACCATTTTATGTGCATCATATTTTTGCACATCCATCAGATTATTAACAAGTAAGAGCAGTCGCTGCGTATTTCTGCGCATCAGTTGCAAGGAGTTTTTTACCTCCGTAGAGAACGCACTATGGCTTAAAAGATCTTCCAGTGGATTAATAATAAGTGTTAAAGGAGTGCGTAGTTCGTGTGAGAAGTTGGTAAATAATCTCATACGTTCTTCGTGTAATTCCTTCATTTTATCTTGTTCAAGCTGTTTAAAACGGATATTACTTTCCAGTTCATGACGTACCTTTTGATGGTATACGAACTTCCATATAATAGTGCATATCACTGTGATATACAATAGATAAGCCCACCACGTTTTATATAAAGGAGGTAATACTGTAATGCTTAAAGAAGTTTCCTGCGGGTTCCAGTATCCTTCGTTGTTTGCCACCTTTACTTTGAAATTGTAACTGCCTGGAGCTAAATTACTATAATAAGCTACTCTTCGCCCCTTTACATAGTTCCACTCATTTTCTACCCCTTCCATTTTGTAAGCATATTGATTTTGTGAGGGTGAAATAAAGTCTGGAGCAGTATATCCGATAGAAATATTGGTTTCGTCAGCCTTTAACCGGATCGATTTGTTATTCCCAAATTCTACCGGAAAATTATTAATAGACAAGGTGGTTAGATAGACGGGAGGTATATATGTGTTTTTGTTCATTTGAATGGGGTTAAAACACAATATCCCTTTATTCCCGGGGAAATAGAGTGTTCCTTTGCTATCACAGGTTCCTGCCTGTCGGGTAAACTCCAAAACCTGTTGGCTGGTATTGTGGACCGAGATGAAATGATCCGTCTCTGGTTTGTAATAATATAGACTATTTCCGGATAAAGCCCATATGGTTTGATCTTTACCCTGTATCATCGTGTAGATATAGCCATCTGTTATACCATTGTCATCCGCATAATGTTTGAGCAAATTCATCTCCCGATCAAACCGATATATGCCGCTGCCGAAAAATGAGACCCATATATTCTGCAAGGAATCAGTCAGGATTGTACTGATGGCACCGGGTTTCGAATTTTCAGGCAGGTTTAGTTCCAGGGAAGAGATGGTTTTGAGTGTTCCCTGTTTCATGTCGTACCTGTAAAGTTCCTGTTTAAGCGTTCCCATGATAAAAATATCCGGTTCTATTTCTTTTAATGCGGAGACGAAGAAGAATTTCCTGGTTTCTCCGTTTATTGGGAACTGGTTGATTTCTTTGTTTTTATCAATTAAAACCAATCCGGAACTGGAATTAGTTGGAATCCATAATCTACCTTTATTGTCATATAATAGCGTATAGATATCACCGCGGTTATAATCATAAAGCAATCGGTAATCTTTTCTTTTCTTAGAAAACAGATAAACAGAACCGGCATTGGTTGCACAAATAATGCTGTCGCCTTTGATCAGCAGCGATTTGAATATGTTGGAACTGTAATTGCTTTTATACGGTGACTTTTTGGGATAAAACTGTTGGCTCTGTGTCTCCGGATTATAACAGAACAAACCGGCTCCTTCTGTGGCGAACCAAATATTGCCGTTTTCATCTTCTTGTCCCATTCCTAATAATCCGGTAAAAGCATTAGGGGTAATTTGATAGAATTGTTTCCGGGCAGGACTGTAATAATTTAGCCCTTTCCAGGTTCCCACCCATAAAGCTCCGGTATTGTCTTTAAGAAGGCTGTGTACGGAATAATAACTCAATGCACCGGGTTCTTCCGGATTGAATTTATAAGGAGTCACCTGGAGTGTTTTCAGATCGAGACGGTTCAATCCGGCAAAAGTGCCGAGTAATAGTGTGCCGGACTCTTCTTCCACTATTGTTCGGACTACGTTGCTGTTCAGAGCTGAATTAGCCGTATTCAAATGAACAAATTTGTTATTAGCCTTATCCAAATAGCATATTCCCGATGTCTCGGAAAGTATCCATAACCGATTGTTGCTATCAGTAAATAATCCGCAAATACTCCCTTTAATAAGGGAAGACGGATCGTCCGGATCGTGTTTATAATAATGTATAACTTCTTTTTGTTTGTTTAGTACGACAAGTCCGGATTGAGAACTGGCTATATACAGATTGCCTTCTTCATCTTCCTGCATGGCTTTTATATTGGGGGCGATAGGAGTGGAGGTCAACCAATCTTTATAGACAAGTGAATCACCTTGTTCATCGTATTGGTAAAGATACTTTTCTCCGGCAAGTAGGAATTCCCCGTTTTTACTCAGCAGACAGCAGTGCATGAAACGGGTTTCTTTCACATAATATCGTTTGATTGTCTCTGTTTGATGCGTTATTTTGTGAACACCGTTATCTGTAATGACCCAGATATTCTTATTCCTGTCTTCGGCAATGTCTTGTATATTATTATCTGTTAAAGAACAGGAATCAGCTGGATTATTTTTGAAAACTTTAAATTCGTATCCGTCATACCGGTGTAAACCTCCCTGGGTTCCTACCCATAAATATCCGTCTGTGTCCTGGTATATCTTTCCAACAGACCCTTGTGTCAATCCGTCTTCAATCCCAATCTGCGAAAAAAAATAGGGAGATGTACTCTGACTATAACCTGAAAGGGATAGTAGAGAGAGTAGACTTATTAATGCTATTTGTACGTGCTTTATCATAGCTTATTGAAGATTAAGGATGAATCGTTGTAGAATTTTGATGTTGTTGCAAAGATATGTGATTTTTTGTTTATTCTTCGTCTATTCCGTTGAATTTCCTGTTGAAATCGCGTAACCTCATAAACCAGGCTTTCGTTTTTAGATTGTTTTTTTGAAAAAATCCCCTGCCAGCGTATGAATGACAGGGGATAACTGGAGTTTATTTATCAGATAGCGTATAAAATAAGGAGAGTGAATCTTCTTTTAGAGAGACATGTATCCGGTAATCTCCAAAAGTATAAATAGCATTCAATATTTCTCCGTCTACTTCGATCTCTTCTCCTGAAGCATTGGCTTCCTGTAAAGAAACTTGTTCTAAAAGGTTGGCTGCCCAGTAACGGTGAGCAGGTAACAGACGTTCGTAAGATGTACAGACATTGTTCTTCATATTGAACAAATAAGAAACTTCGAACAAACGGCCTAATTCATCTTCTTCCCGGCAAGTCATGGCGAAGAGTGTATCGGTCTGCCGGGTGTTTTCGATACGTTCTTTGTTATCCATCGTATATTGGAGGATCTCCTTATCTGTTTTTTTCAGCCATGTCTGTGAGAAAGCAGCCTGGCTGCCTAACAGCAGCAACAGGCCTATCATTAATCTATTCCACATAAAATTCAGCATTTAACGGGGTTGACTTGGAAGAGTTTCCGGCAAACAGGAAGAACTTTCCAGGTTCTACAATAAATTCATTTTTGTCGTTATACATACCGTAAGCACGACGGTTTACTTTGAAAGTGACTGTCTTTTCTTCACCCGGTTCCAGAGTAACACGTTCGAAACCGCATAGTTCTTTTTCAAAACGGGAAATGGAAGATGTTTCATCATTCAAATAAAGCTGAACCACTTCGTCCCCTTTTATGGCTCCTGTATTTTTTACTTTGCAGGTTACGGTCAGGGTATCGCCATCTGTGATCCGGGTTGTTGCCGGTTGAAGGTCACTGATTTCAAAAGTAGTATAACTCAGTCCGTAACCGAATGGATAAAGTTCACCATCTACACGGGCGAAACCTTTACCGGTAGCATTCGGCTTGAAAGGGAAAGCCCAGGGGATTTGTCCGACAGACTTAGGGAAGGTTGTCGATAGTTTACCTCCGGGATTGTAGTCGCCGAATAATACTTCGGCTACGGCTTGTCCAGAAAATTCTCCCGGATACCAGGCTTCCACAATGGCAGGCAGGTTGGCGTTTTCCCAGTTCAGGGTAACCGGACGTCCGTTGAAGAGAACCAGTACGACGGGAGTTCCGGTTGCCTGTACAGCACGTACCAGTTCTTTTTGTCTACCTGACAAATCCAGGTTGACACGACTTCTGGATTCACCGATCGTACGGAAGTCATCGCCTACGTAAACGATGGCTACTTCTGCTTTTTTAGCTATTTCTACCGCTTCGTCGATTTCTTCTTTTTCTTTATCGCTCAGTTCGAAGAACATTACATCACTTTGTGGGAAATTCTTGTCTCTGACATTACATCCTTTGGCATACATCAGGTTTACGTTGTCTCCCAATAAGTTCTTTAACCCCTGCAAACCTGTTATTACATTCGGGTTGTGTGAACCGTAACGGGATGTAAGTGATTTCACTTCGTCGGCTTGCGGGCCGATCACTGCAATATTCTTGATGTTTTTCGATAAAGGAAGCGTATTGTTCTCGTTTTTCAGGAGAACGATCGACTCGCGGGCAGCACGAAGAGATACTTCCCGGTTCTTATCACTGTTTACCACTTTATCGGCCAGTTTGGTGTCTTTTACATATGGCTCATCGAAAAGTCCCAGCCAGAACTTGACGTAGAGTACTCTATCCGTTTGTCGATAGGTTGGGAAGGATCTTCGTAGATATCTTTCTGACCGTTCTTATTCAAGTCGATCCAGCCTTTGTGATATATTTTTTTCTGATTTTTGGCAGGATGGGGCATGGAAGCCTGTAAGCTGCTGTTACCTGCATTCAACATCGGTAGGATGCCGAACGATAAACAAAGGATCAGACGTTTAGCCGGTGTGTTATTGATATTCATGATTTTTATATTATATGGTTAAACAAATCGGTTTATTCGACGATGTACCAGTTATATCCTTTCGCCGGAATGGTGATAGGGATCGTGATGGAATAGTCGCGTTCCAGGACGTACACCTGTACGTTCTGATCTTGTTCTTTAATAGTTACTTTGTCGGTCAGTCCGGTATAATAGAGAGGTATTCTGATCTCTTTCGAGATAGGAGTATCCAGCGGATTATAAACGGATATGAAACCTTTCTGTTTCAAAGCCGGATTGACGTGCATGATGCCATCCCAATCCTGTCCGTCAGGGCGGCGCAGATGAATAATATCGGAATCCAGTATCTGACGGTATTTCTTGTAGAAAGAAACCCATTTATTAACAAGCTCTTTCGTTGCTTCGGTATCATACAGACGGGGACCGCGATAGCAAGCCTGTACGCCTGCTCCAAACAGGTTCCGGAGACGTGTCTCGTAATGATCCAGATGTTCGTTCAGCGGTTCGATCGTGGCAGCTTCACCTCCTCCATGATATTGGGTAAGAGGTACGAACATAAAGCCCATGCTGGGTGTTTTCTGCCAGGTACCGTCGTAGATATTCTGCCGTTCGATAATCTCCTGATAAGCGCGGGGTAACGACCAGTTTGTTTCGACATATCCCATCGGTGTTTTGTTGGAACCGCTCAGGAAGTACCAGTCCGGTACATTCAGATAAACACCGTTGGCCCGGCACCAACGATAGAACTGACTGATTTTTTTCCATTGTGTCCACTGTGAATCGAGATATCCTTTATGACCGCTATGTGATGTCGAAGCACAAGGATCACCGGGGTATGAACCATCGTTTTCGAATACATTCATGCCCGTTGAGGTAAAGAAGTTCTGTAATTTACGGAAGTAGGTATCTCCCCAATCGGATGCGATACAGGGGGATACGCCCAAACGGCTACCTTCTTCACGTGTGTTGGCCGGTTTCCCGGTTTTATGACTGATTGCGGCGTCTTTGTCTGTTGCTCCCCGGCTTGCCAAGAGAGAATAACCTCCGATGGCAATGCCCTTTTGGGCGGCATAATCGCTCAGTTCTTTCATGCGTTGTAAATAGGATGCGGAATCGTTTTCTATTTTAAAACCACTGCCGAAAGTCATGATTACCATTTCAAAACCTACCGCAGCGCATTGGTCGATCGCCTGTTTAACAGCTTCATTATCCGATTGGCGTACATGCATAAAAATGGGATTTTCTTGTGTCCACGGAGCCATCATACGCCAGAATTTACATTCTGCCAGTCCGCGTCGTTCCTGGTCGGTGGCATCGCGAAGCATTTCAAAAGCAGTACAGGATTCGAAACTTTCTCCGGCTTTGATATCCAGTCCGGGGCCGAGTAAAGGTGTTACTTCGAGGCGGGCCGGTTTATATTGGCCATAATAACGAATACCGGTAAATTCATATTCCGGATGATCGAATACCCAGCGTACGGCCGGGTTGTCTTTCATTGCTTCCATATCTCCGCCCATTGCATAATCGGTTACGACGAACAGTTGGGTGAAACGGTCGATATAATCGCGTGGAGCATCTGTCTGTACCGGTTGTTTGCGAAAATCATTCGTGTAGGTTCCCGGTTCCTGTGCCATCATACGGACTTCGTGAGGTTCGCCATAATGCACCTTGGGAGCGGTTTCCACCAGTGCCAGTATTTCCGACTTGAAAGAGTCGAGTGTGATTGTTTTTGTTCCCTTATTATCTATTTCGATCCATTTAGCCAGGATGGGAGCTCCATCATATAGTTCGTAGATGACACGAACTTTCAGGTCTTTACATTCCTGGGGTGCTTTTGCCGGAGCCTGATAGTTGAAGGTGATCCGTTTTCCCGGAGCAGGCCAGGGATATAAGTTGGATATCCATTGCGAGTTCGGTTTCCAAGGGAAACGCTCTTTGCTTTCGCTTATTTGATAATCGACTAATGTAAAAGCCGAGTCGCAAACCTGCATGTTATTAATAAACTCTTCTGTCAGGAAGTTGTTGACAGGTTGTCCGGTCAATCCTCCGACAGGATATTCTTTTCCGTTAATGACGAGTAAGGCTTCGGGACGGACAGCACGTAATTCATTTTGTCCAGTCATCAGGTTGTCGAGGGCTATTGTCGCTGCGTTGGGTGTAAGAAGAAAAGTACGGCGCAGGAGGCCGTTTGTTAGTTCGAGACGTTTCCCTTCGTGTGTTGTCTGTGCAGCAGATTTGTAAGAAGAACCGTCGATCAGCCAATCCTGGGCAGATAAGCAGAGAGTGGAGGAAATATATAAACTTATTATAAGCAGTAGGTATCTCATGATATGATGTTTTCTTGGTATTTGAAAGGAGAGAAATAAGGGGCAAATACATTGCCTGTAGATGCCCTCTATTTTATCTCATTTACTGTATCCCGGATTTTGAGGATATTCAGCACCTGTATTAGAATCGATTACAGATTGAGGAATAGGCCACAATGCGTGGTGTTCATCCATCTTCGGACCGCTGACGGAGTTGTACTTTTTAGTACGTTCCAATAATTTACCGGTTCTCACCAAAGTAAAGCGACGCAGTTCTTCACCAACTAGTTCGCGGATAACATTTCCGGATACTTTAATCTCTTGCGCATATACCTGTACGGATATAAACGCCATAAAAAAGAATAATAAAGAAAGAATCCTGTTCTTTCGTTCTGCTGCCTTATTACAGGGAGGCAGGTTCCCGTCCAGTTGTCTGCTCATGCTTTTCATAATTTATTTGCGCATTAAACAATTTAAGAAATTAACCATGTGGCTATTTTAATTTTTTGTGTCAAAAGAATGAAAGATGCGTGTTGTGTGCGAACAAAATCGTCCCAAAAGGATGTAATATCGTCTCAATACGCTAAAAAACATGTAATTTCTATAAATTTATCTGACCAGTCGGTAGATCTCGCAAGCTGCCATCAGGAAGGCTCCGGTTCCGTATAGTTCGGTCATTTCTTTGGTTACTTTGCGGGGGTCGGCTCCAACGGGTTGTACCCAACCCAGTTTACCGTCGCTCTCTACGGCAGAGCATAAAGCAGCCCATCCTTTTTCTATAACCGGGAGGTATTTGTCGGCCGGAAGATATCCCTGGTTGACACCATAAGCCAGTCCGTAAACGATAAATCCGGTGGCACTTGTTTCCGGTGACGGATAGCTGGCGGGATCTAAAAGGCTGGCATGCCAGAAACCGTCTTTGTTTTGCAATCCGGCCAGACGTTCGCTGATCTCTTTGAATAGTTGCAGGTAGAAAGGGCGGTATTCGCTATCGTCGGCCGGGAGTGTCTTTAATATTTCAGCCAGTCCGCCGATTACCCAGCCATTGCCTCGTCCCCAGAATACTTTCTGCCCGTTTGCTTCTTTTTGGTTGAAGTAGCGACTATCACGGAAGAAGAGTTTTTCTTCTTTGTCGTATAGATGATTGTAGGTGGCCTTAAATTCCGCATCGGCGAAGATCATATACTTTCTATTGCCGGTAAGCGTGTAGAGGCGGGTATATACA